>Ga0181605_10000035_pt1 | contig 124069 bp, 103 predicted proteins | sample 041ome_11_FD_148676 | JGI IMG/M metagenome (GOLD analysis project Ga0181605, IMG submission 148676) | Coastal salt marsh microbial communities from the Groves Creek Marsh, Skidaway Island, Georgia - 041411US metaG (spades assembly) | ecosystem: Environmental > Aquatic > Marine > Intertidal...
GAAGAATCACTTCTGGATTAAAGGAAGCCTTGTTAATCCTTCAAAATATTGAAGGGGTTTCTATTGTCTATTTAGATGACAAAGACGTTATTAGACATAAATTGGTTAAAAAAGTAATTGAAGCCTACAAAACTATCGAACACCAAAATTAATAGAATGACCCATACCATTACAGATACCAATTTTAATTTTCCAGGACAAAAAAGTGTATACAAAGGAAAGGTAAGAGAGGTATACGCTTTAGAAAATGATTTATTAGTCATGATAGCGACAGACAGACTTTCTGCATTTGACGTTGTTATGCCAAAAGGAATTCCTTATAAAGGGCAAATACTCAATCAGATTGCCACCAAGATGATGGAGGCTACAAAAGATATTGTACCTAATTGGCTTACAGCTACCCCTGATCCAAATGTAGCGATTGGGCAATCCTGTGAACCATTTAAAGTAGAAATGGTTATTAGGGGATACCTGTCTGGTCATGCGGCAAGAGAATACAAAGCTGGGAAAAGAATCCTGTGTGGTGTTTCTATGCCAGAGGGGCTTAAAGAAAATGATGCTTTTCCTGCTCCAATCATCACGCCTGCTACAAAGGCAGAAATGGGAGACCACGATGAAGATATTTCTAGAGAAGATATTCTGGCTAGAGGGATTGTGTCTAAAGAAGATTATGAAGTGTTGGAAAAATACACTTATGCCCTTTTTGAAAGGGGTACAGCTCTAGCCGCACAGCGGGGGTTAATTTTAGTAGACACTAAGTATGAGTTTGGAAAAACAGCTTCTGGAGAAATTGTTTTGATAGACGAGATTCACACCCCGGACTCTTCACGATATTTTTATGCAGACGGCTATGAAGAAAGACAAGCTGCTGGAGAAGCTCAAAAACAACTGTCAAAAGAGTTTGTGAGGCAGTGGCTCATTAGCCACAACTTCCAGGGCTTGGAAGGACAGACGCTTCCTGAAATGTCAGATGATTATATCGCTTCCGTTTCTGAACGTTATATTGAATTATACGAAAACATCACAGGAGAAACTTTTGTGAAAGCTCCAGTAGAAAATATTCAAACTAGAATTGAGCAAAATATACTTGATTACTTGAAGTAGTATTAGTTTTTTATATATCCTAGATAAGAATCCCCATATTTTTGGGGATTTTTTTTATATTTAATTAATTATCAAATCAATCATGAATCAAAATATTTCTGCTCAAAAATACTGGAAAATAAATTTAAAGTATTTGTCAATTCTTTTATTCATATGGTTTATATCTTCATTTGGCCTGGGTGTATTTTTTGTAGACGCGCTCAATAATTTTAACATAGGAGGTTTCCCCTTGGGTTTTTGGTTTGCCCAACAAGGTTCAATTTACATTTTTGTGGTATTGATCTTTACCTATGTCTTTTTAATGAACAGGTTAGACAAACGATTTGGGTTTGAAGATTAGTAAACATCGTATTAAATTCTTTTAAATTATGAGTGTTCAAGTTTGGACTTATATTATAGTAGGCATCACTTTTGCCCTTTACATTGGGATAGCTATTTGGTCTAAAGCTGGTTCAACCAAAGATTTTTACGTTGCAGGAGGTGGGGTTTCACCATTAGCAAATGGAATGGCTACTGCTGCAGATTGGATGTCTGCCGCTTCATTTATATCCATGGCAGGAATTATATCTTTTACTGGCTATGACGGATCTGTTTACCTGATGGGTTGGACTGGAGGCTATGTGCTTTTGGCATTACTTTTGGCACCTTATTTAAGAAAATTCGGAAAATTTACAGTACCAGATTTTATTGGTGACAGGTATTATTCAGATACTGCTAGAATTGTTGCTGTGGTATGTGCTTTGCTAGTTTCGTTTACCTATGTGGCCGGTCAGATGCGTGGGGTAGGTGTAGTGTTTTCTAGATTCTTAGAAGTAGACATTAATACCGGAGTAATCATTGGAATGATCATTGTGTTGTTTTATGCTGTATTAGGAGGAATGAAGGGAATTACATACACCCAAGTAGCACAGTATTGTGTACTTATTTTTGCTTTTATGGTACCCGCTATTTTTATCTCGATTCAAATGACTGGAAACCCAATTCCGCAATTAGGTATGGGGGACACCTTAAATGATGGATCTGGAGTGTATTTATTAGAAAAACTAAATGGTCTTTCAACAGAACTTGGTTTTAATGAATATACGGAAGGGTCTAAAGATATGATAGATATTTTAGCCATTACGCTAGCCTTGATGGTAGGTACGGCAGGTTTACCCCACGTAATTGTGAGATTCTTTACGGTTAAAAAAGTAAAAGATGCCAGGAAATCTGCTGGTTTAGCCTTGTTATTAATTGCCATCTTGTACACCACAGCACCTGCGGTAGCAGTATTTGCTAGAGTGAATTTAATAGAAACAGTGAGTGATAAGTCTTATGATGGTATGCCGGAATGGTTTAAAAACTGGGAAAAAACAGGATTACTAAAATTTGAAGATAAAAATTTAGACGGTAAGGTGCAATATGTAGCTGATCCTAAGATAAATGAGCTAAATGTGGACCGAGATATAATGGTATTGGCCAATCCTGAAATTGCAAACTTACCTGCTTGGGTTATTGCTCTAGTAGCAGCTGGTTGCTTGGCAGCAGCATTATCTACAGCAGCAGGATTATTACTAGTTATTTCAGCATCTGTATCCCATGATTTAATCAAGAAGATTTTTGCACCAACTATTTCAGAAAAAGGAGAGCTTCTTGCAGCTAGATTGTCTGCAGTGTTGGCGGTTTGTGTTGCGGGATATTTTGGAATTAATCCTCCAGGTTTTGTGGCAGCCGTAGTAGCCTTAGCTTTTGGATTGGCTGCGGCCTCTCTTTTTCCTGCAATTATATTGGGGATTTTCTACAAGAGAATGAATAAAGAAGGGGCTGTTTCAGGTATGGTTGTGGGCATTTTACTCATGCTATTTTACATGGCTAAATTTAAGTTAGGGTGGTTGGGAGAGATACCACCTGCCTCTGAATGGTGGTTCGGAATATCTCCTGAAGGATTTGGATCAGTAGCCATGGTAGTGAACTTCATAGTATCTCTAACAGTATGCCGTTTCACCGCTGCACCTCCACAAGAGGTTCAAGAAATTGTAGAAAACATAAGAATACCTAGTGGCGTGAATACCCCTTCAGTAAATCATTAATAACAACAAAATAACCAACATAAACAACCAAAACCATGAGTAATTATCACATTAAGCACTTAGAAGAATACTTTAGTGTCTATAGAAAATCTGTCAGAGATCCAGAGCTTTTTTGGAGCGAAGTGGCAGAAGAGCATTTTATGTGGCGTAAAAAGTGGGATCAGGTATTGGATTGGGACTTTGAGAAAGCAGAAATCTCTTGGTTTAAAGGTGCCCAACTGAATATTACAGAAAATTGTATTGACAGGCATTTATATACAAGGGGAGATAAAACGGCTATTTTATTTGAACCAAATGATCCTAAAGAGCCGGCCATACATATCACTTATAGGCAACTACATGAACGTGTATGTAAGTTTGCCAATGTGTTAAAAGCCCAAGGTATTGGTAAGGGGGATAGGGTGTGTATTTATTTGCCTATGATTCCTGAATTGGCAATAGCGGTATTGGCTTGCGCTAGGATAGGCGCTGTTCATTCCGTAGTTTTTGCAGGTTTTTCTGCTACAGCACTTTCTACAAGAATCAATGATTGTGGGGCAAAAATGCTCATTACCTCAGATGGCTCTTTTAGAGGGGCAAAATCAATTGACCTAAAAGGAATTGTAGATGAGGCTTTGGAAGATTGTCCATGTGTTACGGCTGTTTTAGTAGCCAAAAGAACCCATGCAGAAATTCACATGGAAGCAGGAAGGGACCATTGGTTACAACCTTTATTAGATGACGCTTATGGAGATTGTGTGCCAGAAGTAATGGATTCGGAAGACCCATTATTTATATTGTATACTTCTGGTTCAACGGGAAAACCAAAAGGAATGATGCATTCAACAGCTGGTTATATGGTTTATTCTGCCTATACTTTTAAAAATGTTTTTCAGCAAAAAGAAAATGATGTGTATTGGTGTACCGCAGACATTGGTTGGATCACAGGGCATTCTTATATTGTCTACGGACCCTTAGCCAATGGAGCCACTACAGTCATGTTTGAAGGAGTGCCTTCCTATCCGGATTACTCCAGGTTTTGGGATATTATAGACAAGCATAAAATTACACAACTTTATACTGCTCCTACAGCAATAAGGGCGCTAGCAAAAGAAAATTTAGATTATGTCACTTCTCATGATTTGTCTTCCTTAAGAATACTAGGAACTGTTGGAGAGCCTATTAACGAAGAAGCATGGCATTGGTATAATGATCATATTGGCAAGAAGAAATGCCCTATAGTAGATACTTGGTGGCAAACTGAAACAGGAGGTATTTTAATTTCTCCAATCCCATTTGTTACCCCTACTATTCCTACCTATGCCACCCTTCCATTACCTGGTATACAACCGGCCTTAATGGATGAAAACGGGGAAGAAATTAAAGGGAATCAGGTAGATGGTAGGCTGTGTATAAAATTCCCATGGCCTTCTATTGCAAGAACTATTTGGGGAGATCACCAGCGCTATAAGGATACTTATTTTTCTGCTTTTAAAGGCATGTATTTTACCGGAGATGGTGCACTCAGGGATGAGGTAGGCTATTATAGGATTACTGGTAGGGTAGACGACGTTATTATAGTATCTGGTCACAATTTAGGAACAGCACCCATAGAAGATAGTATAAATGAACACCCAGCGGTAGCAGAATCTGCTATTGTAGGATTTCCTCATGACATTAAAGGAAATGCACTCTACGGTTATGTTATTTTAAAAGAAACAGGAGAGGGCAGAGATCGTGATAACTTGAGAAAAGAGATTAATCAGGTGATTACTGAACACATAGGACCAATTGCTAAGTTAGATAAGATTCAGTTTGTATCTGGACTTCCTAAAACCAGAAGTGGTAAGATTATGAGAAGAATACTCAGAAAAATAGCTTCTAAAGATACCTCTAATTTAGGAGACACCTCTACTTTATTAAATCCTGAAGTTGTAGCAGAAATAATGAAAGATGCCCTTTAATCAAAAAATTCACAAAAATATATTTTCCAAACAATTGATCTAATTAATGAAAAGCCTTTTGAAGGTCACTTGTCCTGTTTTTTCTTTTAGTTTCTTATAAATTTTCAGGAACAACAGGGCAGTGATATAGGCATCTCCTAGAGCGGTATGACGGTCTTTCTTTGATATATTGAATTTGTCTGCTAATTCGTCTAAGCTATAATGATCTTTTCGTTCTATTAGCGGACTTCTCAATAGACTTTTTTTGTACAGAGCTACGGTATCTAAAAGCTTGTTTTTCAAAGGAGGAATTCCATGCCTGCTTAAGGCTTTATTAATCATATTAACATCAAACATAGTGTGATGGGCTATAATTGGTGTATTGCCTATATAATTTAAAAAGTTTTTCAAAGCCTCAAATTCTGTAGCCTTATCTTTCTTTTCTTTTTTTAAGATTCCATGAATGGGTGTAGTCTCACTGTTGTAGTGTTCTTGAATTAAATACACTTCAAAACTATTCTTTATTGAAATGTGACCTTTTTCTAATAAGACCGCGCCAATGCACAGTATTCTGTCGTTTTCATAGTCAAAACCAGTAGTTTCAGTATCTAAAACAATAAATTTACTTTGAATATCAATGTTTTGATCCTTAGAAAATTGGGCCACATAATCTACCCAAAACTGGGGATGATTTGTAGGCGATTTGGTCCGTGTATTTTTGAAAAAAGAGAAGATCACAACAATTGAGACACTTTAAACCTAATATTAATTAGTTCTTGGATTTCTTTAATTGTTTTAAAGGTTCTCTTTAATTTTACACGCTCTTCTTTACTTAGAGAATTTAAATCTAAATAGCGTCCAGAATCGTGGTGAAGAATGCCTTGCTTTGTTCTAAACTTAAGCAATGCTTTCGTTGCATAAGAGCAAGAGAGGTACAATTCTTTATTATTGGGCTCTAGTGTTGCTAACTTTTCAAAGCGAGCGGCAGTATTGTTAATTCCTTTTATGAAATGAGATAAAATCAATACCCTTGCAGCATCAGTGAGCGGCATAAGGGTTCTTCTCTTTAAATCAAAATTATCTTTATTTGCGCCGTCATGCTCTACAAGAAAAGATCTAAAAAAACCAGATGGTGGGGGGCTTTGTAGAGCACCGCTTGCTAAATGAGTGGTGAAAACTGGAAACCTCTTGAGCGTTTCGAAAATAACGTCTGACAATTCATCAGAAAGTTTGCTATTACCGTATACAGCATTAAAGTCAAAAAAGATAGAAGACAGCAGCACTTCATTTTTACCAGGATTACTAATCCAATAGCTTACATTTTTCTTCCAACTATCAAGGTCTAAACACCATTTGGGATTAGAGGCCATCATGTCTGCAGGACAGTATTCGTAGCCAATTTTCATTAATCCTTTATTGATTTTCTGAGCCAATTTCAGGAAATAGGATTTATGGGGTTCTCCGTCTCCATTGCTTTCTTTTTCAAAAATAATAGCATTGTCCTGATCTGTTTGAAGCAATTGTTCATTTCTTCCTTGACTACCTATTGCTAGCCAAACAAAAGAACAGGGTGGAGGGGTCTCCATTTTTTTTAAATTCAGCTCAATAACTTGTTTGGTACATGCATTGTTGAGTTCTGAAATTATTTTTGAGGTAATGGTCATGGGAATTCCTTGTTGTAAATACCCCCTGAGCAATTTCATAATACTCAATCGAATTCTTTTGATTTCTTTTGTTTTGGTGGCCCTTTGAATGGCTTTAATTAAAACAGATGGATTATTTCCAACAGAAAGCATGATGTCGTGTTTAGAAACAATGCCCACCGCTTTAGTATGAGGTGTCCCATCTTTGGTAATACATAAATGACTCACTCCAGATGCCATCATGCCCATTTGTGCCTGGGTTACGGTAAGTTCTTCACCATAAGTTATTACAGGACTACTCATTATTTCTATTGCAGTTCCACTGATTGGAATTTCTCCAGTACCAATTTTATTTCTCAAATCTTTATCAGTGATGATACCAATAGGTAGTTTGTTTTTTAAAACCAGTATAGCACCAATTTTATTTAGCTTCATAGCATTCGCTAGTTCAGTTATTGCTGTACTTGTTTCGCAACTGATGATGTTTTTAGACCATCGGACTTGTTGCACGTCAAACAATGGAACTATTGCTTCGTTTTCTTCTCCGCTAGTCTCTCCATAAAGTTTTCCTCTATGCTTTTTGGCATATGGGTTTCTAGTATTAGAAGCGAAACTCTCCAATAAGAAATTTCCAATGGATTTGTTTTTTAAAGCATATGGCTTAAAGACTTCAATGGGAATACAGTACAAAATTGTTTCCTCATAGGCTTTGGCTTCCATTTTGTAATTCTCTTGAGCCATTAATGGTCTCAATCCAAATATATCTCCCTCATCACAAAGGTCTACCATCTCGTTTTGTGACGCTTTACGCAAGGCAATAGCTCCTTTATGTACCACATAAAAATTAGAGTGAGGGTTGTCTCCTTCTTTAAATACTAACCCATCTTTATCTAGGTATTGTATATTTATTTCTACAGCAATATCTTCTAAAACCTCAATGCTCAACATATTAAATGGAGGGAAACCTTTTAGAAAGTCTGCTACTCTGTGGCTAATGGTGTTTTTCATTGATATAGATTACTAGACAAATATAATGATTGGGTGAGGAATGTGCTCATTCTTACGTCTTTATATCTGAATATAAAGCATAAAAAAACCCTAGTGCAAACTAGGGTGATTTTGTAGCGAGAGGGGGTCACGATCCCCCGACCTCCGGGTTATGAATCCGACGCTCTAACCAACTGAGCTACCTCGCCGTGTTTTAAAGGCTGCAAATATAAAGTTTAATTTGTTGACCCTCCAAAAAACTTCGCAAAAATATTACAATACAATAGTTTTTTTATCGTCTATAAATATATATATTGTGATTCAAAATTTAGAAACCAAAAATGAGTGATAAAATTAAATACGAAATAGAATTTGTGATTCAATCTTCACCACAGATGTTATTTCAATACATAGCTACACCTTCAGGATTGTCTGAGTGGTTTGCAGATAATGTGAATTCACGAGGAGAAATGTTCACTTTTATATGGGATGCGTCAGAAGAACAAGCTAAGCTAGTCAAAAGAAAGTCAGATGAGTTCGTGAAATTTGTTTGGTTAGAATCAGAAGACGAAAGTTTCTTTGAAATGAGAATTATTGTAGATGAAATTACTTCAGATGTTTCTCTGTTTATTACAGATTTTGCTGAGGAAGACGAATTAGAAGAATCTAAAATGCTTTGGGAAAATCAAATATCAACTTTAAAGCAAGTACTTGGCTCTTCTTAGGGCTATTCTTTTATAAAATAATATCTTTGGGCCTTGATTCATCAAGGCTTTTTTTATGGTTGTTTTTAACGGAAAATTATACTCAGATCAAGAATGTTTTATAGGTGTAGGCAATACTGCACTTTCTTTTGGTCATGCTGTTCTAGAGGAACTTAGGATAGAAAATGGTCACTTATTATTTTGGGAGTCTCATTATTTAAAAATAATGGCCAGTATGCGCATGTTACGTATTAGTATTCCTATGACCTTTACGCCAGATTATTTAGAGGGTGTCATAAAGGATGCGCTTTCTAAAACAACCCATCTAAACAATAATGCTATAGCAGTATTTCAGGTATATCCAAGTGAAGATAATATTACACAGACCCATTACCACATATCATTTAGACCTTTAGAAAATTTACACTTAGATAAAATATCCCATACGCCTTTTGAAATAGGGCTTTACAAAGATTTTTATATTGCAGACTCTTTACTGAGTACCCTTCCTACCAATTATAAATTAGTAGAACGTTTGGCTGGTGTTTTTTCTGATGAAAACGATTTTCAAAGCTGTTTTTTACTCAACGAGAAAAAAGAAGTGATAGGCACTCATATGGGGCCTTTATTTATGGTTGCCAATGGACAAATTCAGACACCTCCAATTACTGGGGGAACTCAAAACAGCGTATTTAGAAAGCAAATTATATCGCTTTTAGCTAAAGACAGTGATTATGAAATATCAGAGAACGTTATTTCACCATTTTCGCTTCAAAAATCAGATGCCTTATTTATTTTTAACCTTTCTAAAGGTTTTATTTCTATTAATAAATACAGGAAAAAAATATATGATCAGCATGAATTTGTTCAGGCTATTGCATTAAAATTTCAGCAAAGTATTCCATCTTAGGAGTTAATTAAGGCTTGGATTTTCAGGGGTATTAGACCATATAAGGTAATTTCCCCCCAGGGCTTTAATACGGTCTTTCCAAAGGGATTGATTTTGTTGTTGTATAAGGGTTTTTATGTCTATGTCATTTATTGTAATCCAAGAATTAGATTTTATTTCTCCATTCAATTGTTCTTCAGACCAACCAGTATACCCCAAGAAGAATTTTATTTGATTTTCAGAAACCAGTTGTTGTTCTAAAGCTTCCAGTAGGGCGTTAAAGTCTCCACCCCAGTAAATACCATCACTTATTTCAATACTTCCAGGAATGACTTCTGGAGCAGTATGAATGAAATATATATTGTCTTGCTCCACAGGCCCACCATTGAAAACAGGAAAAGGATAGTTTATGTCTTCTATGAGTTCGTCTAAAGTGTAGGTCAATGGTTTGTTGAGAATAAACCCAACTGAACCCTTTGGATTGTGTTCAGCGATTAAAATTACTGCCCTACTAAATGACACATCTCCAGTGAGTGCGGGTTCTGCTAATAGAACATGTCCTTTTTGAATAAGCGAATCTGACATAATTAAATATAGTTAAATATTTAATTTATTCTAGAAAATTGACATAAAAAAAGCACCTCAATTGAGGTGCTTTAAAATTTTTTTTGAAGATATATCTTAGTTTACAGACTTAGATAACTCAGCTCCAGCTTTAAATTTTACTACGTTTTTAGCAGCGATTTTGATTGTAGCACCAGTTTGTGGGTTTCTACCATCTCTTGCATTTCTTTTAGATACAGACCATGATCCGAATCCTACTAAAGAAACTCTTCCGCCTTTTTTAAGAGATCCTTCTACATTTCCTAAGAAAGACTCTAAAGCTTTTTTTGCAGCTGCTTTTGTGATACCAGCATCTGCTGCCATTGCGTCGATTAATTCTGTTTTGTTCATGATAATTAATTTAAATGTTATGTTTATAACTTATTACTTTAACAAATTTATACGGATTATGCATAAACACAAGTGTTCCCGCATGAAATTGCTCTTTTTGTTAATAACTTTGGCTTTTTGTTTATAAAGGAGGGTGTTTTTTAGCTGTTTTCTCGCAAGGCAGTAGGAATAAGCCCTTAGAGTATGTAAGCATTTTCTTTCAATTGCAACCCATTGAGCACTTCTAATACATTCATGACTCTTTTTCCTGGGAGTTGAATTTTCAGAAGGTCAATAAAACCGTCCTTCACTGCAATTTTTAGTTCTTTTTTAGATTTTATTATTGAACCAATTTTACTGTCGTGAATTATTTTTAAGAATCTAGCTTCAAAAACTTTTAGAACGATTCTCTCACTCTCTTGGTTTAAATGGGTCCAAGCAGTTGGATATGGGCTCATTCCTTTGATGAAAGATTCTATGTCTTTTCCCTCTTTTGTCCAATCTATCCTACAGTCTTCTTTAAAAATTTTTGGTGCTTCTTTTAATACGGCTTCATTGGCTTGATTTTTGGGATCAATGGTCCCATTTTCAATATCTACAAGAGTCTTTTGAACCAAATCTGCTCCAAGTATCATGAGTTTGTCATGTAAGCTTCCTGCAGTATCACTTTCTGCTATGGAAATAGCCATTTGGTCAATTATTGCACCTGTATCTATTTTTTCATCAATAAAGAAGGTAGTTACCCCTGTAGTCTTTTCCCCATTTATAATAGCCCAATTAATTGGTGCTGCGCCACGGTATTGAGGGAGTAATGATGCATGCAGGTTAAAAGTGCCTTTAGCAGGTATTTTCCATACCAATTCAGGAAGCATTCTAAAAGCCACCACAACAAATACTGCTGCATTTAATGCTTTTAAGGCTTCAATGAATGAGGGATCTTTTAATTGGGTAGGTTGTAATAGCGTTAATTGATGTTTTAGCGCTATTTTTTTTACCTCAGATTCATGTAATTTTTTTCCTCTTCCAGCTGGTTTGTCGGCCACTGTAACTACACCTACTATATTTTGTCCGTTTTCTACTAACTTTTCTAAAATATGGGCAGCAAATCCTGGTGTTCCCATAAATACAATGGGCATATTATTTTTTGATATATTCATTTTGACTATTTATTTCAATGCGCCCTTCTTTTAAAAGGAATTGAATGCTATTTAATACCAATTCTTTGGGTTTCTCTAAGGTACTCACTAATTGTCTTGAAGTGAAATTATTCTCCTCTAAAAGTGATAATATAGCCTCACAAAGGTCATTTAATACAAGCTCTTGTGGGATGGTTTTTTGACTACAATAATCACATATACCACATTCCTTTGATTTTTCATCAAAATAATCTAACAGTACTTTATTCCTACATCTGGTGGACTGAGTCACATAGGATATCATAGCATTGACCTTTTCGATTCTTTCTTTATAGGTAATTTCAATTCGTTTTGCGAAGGGTGCTATGGTTCTTTCATCTTCTCTAGGCAATAGGTACACTACTTTAAGATCTGTTGTGTATGCATCTAGCGCTATAAGGTGGTCTTTGTGTAATTGCTCTAAATCTTTCTGAATCTCTGTAACACTTTTAGCTGTTTTTTTGGATAAGAGATGAAGGTCTATTTTTGTGTCAAACTCAAAAAGACCTCCATATGTTCTGGAAAGATTTAAAATTATTGACTTCATTTTCTCATTGGAATCCATGTAGTCATACAACTGTTCTTTGGAGCATACATACTTTATTGTGGTCCTTTTGTCAAAGTTTTCCTCTAAACGAATAATGCCAAATTGATCTAGGGTTTTTAACGCGTTGTAAGTTTTAAGTGTCTTTAGTGCATATTGAGATACAAATCCATTAAAAGAAAACTGATATGTTTTGCCGTTACCTTCTCCATAAGGTATGCGTAAAAAGGCATTTAATTTACGGTATACTAACTGAACTTCTTTGAGCGCAGCCATTGGATCTATAAATTGGTTTTTAAGCTGGGTGACATCGGGCGTAGTCCAAAGAATTATGGCATTTGCAGCTTTTCCGTCTCTACCGGCTCTTCCAGATTCTTGGTAGTAATTTTCAAGGCTTTCAGGTATTTGAAAATGAACTACATCACTTACATTGCCCTTGTCTATACCCATTCCAAAGGCATTTGTGGCAATCATTATTTTAGCGTGGTCTTTTATCCAATTGCTTAGTGCTGCTTCCCTTTCAATTTTTGAAAGTCCACCATGGTATGTGGCTACAGCTAATCCTGCGTTATTTAATTCGTTAGACAGCACGCTTACCATTCTTCTGCTATTGACATATACTATGACACTTTGAGAGGCTTTAAGACAAATCTCTTTTAGATAGTACCCTTTGTCTTCTACTTGTATAACATGATAAGAGATATTATGTCTTAAAAAAGAAGCCTTGTGAGTTTTTACCGCTTCTAAAGATAAATTGCTAACAATATCTTCTTGTACTTTCCTAGTTGCAGTGGCGGTTAGTGCAATTATTGGGGCATCTGTGATAGCTCTCAATGAAGTACATTTGAGATATGCTGGTCTAAAGTCATGCCCCCAACTAGAAATACAATGTGCCTCATCTACAGCAATGAGACTAATTTTCATTCTAGAAAGCCTTTCTAATACCATGGGTTGTTGCAATCTTTCTGGAGACATATATAAAAATTTCACTCCCCCATAATCACAGTTGTCTAGCAATTCAATGAGTCTGTCCCTTGAAATTCCAGCGGTGAGACCTATGGCTTTTATCCCTTGATTAGAAAGTCTATTCACCTGGTCTTGAATGAGCGCTATTAATGGAGAAATAACTACGCACAAACCTTCTAAGGCTAGTGCTGGAACTTGAAAGCACAAAGATTTCCCTCCGCCTGTTGGAAGAAGTGCCAGTACATCTGATCCAGCTAAAACATCTTTAATAATCTCTAATTGATTCTGTTTGAAAGTGTCGTAGCCCCAGAACTTTTTAAGAATCTCATAGGGGTCTTTAGCCATAGCTATATGTTTTCCAACACAAAAGAAATTCTGTTTTCTACAGTGTCTTTAGGTAAGATAATACTTTCGTAACCAAATCGGTCATAGGCGGCTTTTAAAAAAGGATAAATTTTTAAAGCTTCCTGGTAGTCTTCATATCGCTCATTGTCTAAAGTGTATATTTCTTCCCAAGGGGGAAAAATAAAAACATGGTCGTATTTGTGGTCTTCACAGGCCTCGCTGAAATAATTGGGGTAAGGGGTGTTTCCTCTGTCTAGATAAGCAACAACTTCAGGTAATCCTCGGTCTAAAAAAACCATTGAGGCTTTGTGTTCCTGTGCCGCTATATACTGATTAATGCGACCTTCTAATAGCTTTTCGCTAAATAAAAGTGGGTCAGAAACAAATAATTGTGATATGCCATTTTCTCTTGCTTCTAAAGTGACTTGTCTAGAAACTTCTTGAGCGCATGCGTATCCCCTTAGTTCCAAAGCTTGGATCAATGTAGTTTTTCCCGTCGCTGGACCGCCAGCAAACACAATCTTTTTAGCCATAAACAGGTCTGTAAATTAGGGGCACAAGTTACACAAAACACACTTAATTGGCTAAAAAACCTAAGATTTAGACGTATATTTGCCTAAAATATTGATTGATTTGGAAGATAAAAAGACCGCAGACTTTTACAAGAGATTAGAAGATAATCTAGCTTTAAATACCCAATGGCCCGCACCCTATCTATACAAATTCATTGTACCTTCAGATGCAGAAAAGGTTGCTGCTATTGAGACAGTTTTTAAAAATCAATCTGCAAAGATTTCTTCTAGAGTTTCTTCAAAAGGATCTTTCACGAGTATTTCAGTCTCGTTAGTGGTCAAAAATCCAGAAGCTGTAATAGCAAATTACAGGGCTGTTGCGCAAATTGAAGGAGTCATTTCTCTTTAATTTAAACATGATTCCTAGACACTATTATGGGTGTTATTTTTAAAATCAAATATTGCTCTAGCACTTAGGAGACTTTCTAATTTTTTAGTATTTTGCAGTCCATAAAGCGTTGGCTTTGTAATCTTTCCCTTAATACCTTACAATTTGGAATTAGTTTATAATTTAGAATACAACACAGAGCGTGAAAAGCTTATTATACCTGAATATGGAAGACATTTCCAGAAAATGGTAGACCATGCTATCACTATAGAAGATAAAGAAGAACGCATTAAAGTAGCGAATGCTATTATAAGTGTAATGGGTAATTTACAGCCTCATTTAAGAGATGTGCCAGAGTTTAATCACAAGCTATGGGACCAATTATTCATTATGTCTGATTTTAAATTAGATGTGCCTTCCCCTTTTCCAATCACTTCAAAAGAACTTTTAGAGCAAAAACCAGAACCCTTAGATTACCCTCAAAATTTCCCAAAATACAGGTTTTATGGCAATAATATCAAAAGGATGATAGATGTAGCCACGAGCTGGGAAAAGGGAGACAAACGCTCTGGTTTGGAATACACTATTGCGAATCACATGAAAAAGTGTTTCTTAAACTGGAACAAAGACACTGTGGATGACAGTGTAATCTATAAGCATCTAACGGAACTGAGTAAGGGAGAAATTAACCTTGAGGCCTCAGGAGAGCTACTTACAGACACAGATATATTTTTGCAAAATAAAATTATAAAGTCCGTACCTAACAATAGGAATAAAAAGCAAAGAAGCAACAGTAACAACAATAACAATAGGTCAAAAAAGCGCTACTAAAAATTTAATTAATGGGTACCTTTAAAATAGAAGGAGGACATAAACTCCAAGGAAGTATTCGCCCACAGGGTGCAAAAAACGAGGCTTTACAAATTTTATGTTCCGTACTACTCACCGCAGAGGAAGTGACTATTCATAATATCCCGGATATTATTGATGTGAACAAACTCATTTCTTTGTTAGAAGACCTTGGGGTTAAAATTCAAAAGAAAGCTAAGGGCAGTTATACTTTTAAAGCAGACGACGTTAATTTAGATTACCTTCAAACACCACAATATAAAGAAGACGGAAAAGGTTTAAGAGGCTCTATTATGTTAGTAGGCCCATTGTTAGCGCGTTTTGGCAAAGGATATATTCCAAAACCAGGAGGAGATAAAATTGGCCGAAGAAGGTTAGATACTCATTTTGAAGGCTTTATTAAGTTGGGGGCTCAATTTAGATACAACCAAGAAGAGCATTTCTACGGTGTAGAAGCGTCTAAATTAAAGGGGGCTTATATGCTTTTAGATGAGGCTTCTGTTACAGGTACCGCTAACATATTAATGGCTGCTGTTATGGCAGAGGGTGTCACGACCATTTACAACGCAGCTTGTGAACCCTACTTGCAACAATTATGCACCCTTTTAAATAAGATGGGGGCTAAAATTAGCGGTATTGGATCTAATTTATTGACTGTAGAAGGGGTAGAAACGCTTCACGGCGCTTCCCACACAATGCTTCCAGATATGATTGAAATTGGAAGCTGGGTTGGAATGGCTGCCATAACACAAAGTGAGCTCACTATTAAAGATGTAAATTGGAATATGCTGGGACAAATCCCTGCAGTATTTAGAAAACTAGGCATTACTATTGAGCAAAAAGGAGACGACATCTATATTCCAGCTCACACAGATGGTTATGCGGTTCAAAATTATATTGATGGTTCTATTCTAACCATTTCAGACGCACCTTGGCCAGGCATGACACCTGACTTATTGAGTATTCTTTTGGTCACTGCCACACAGGCAAGGGGAGAAGTACTTATACACCAAAAAATGTTTGAGAGCAGGTTGTTTTTTGTAGACAAACTCATAGACATGGGCGCTAAGATCATTCTTTGTGACCCGCACAGGGCTACAGTTATGGGACATGATTTTAAATCATTGCTCAAAGCAACCACTATGGTTTCTCCAGATATTAGAGCAGGAGTATCGCTTTTAATTGCAGCGCTTTCCGCCAATGGGACATCTACTATTCACAATATTGAGCAAATAGACAGAGGTTATGAGAATATAGATGAGCGACTTAGAAGTATAGGCGCCCATATTGTTAGGTTGTAGTTTTAGTGCTGTTTACTAAACTATAGACTATACAAGCTTGCGCCAAACCATAGCTTAACATCACAAGGAAGTCTACCTTAGGAAAGTGGTCAAAAAACATTGATAAGGCCAGCAAGCTGTCCGATGCCAAAAACAATCTAGCTCCCACAATACCAAAGATATATGAAGCTTTATTCACGCTTCCTTTTCTTATTTGTGCCGTGTAAGCCATGGCAGAAATAGCGATAATATACCCTAAGACTGGTATTTTCAAGTCCCCAGCTTTGGGTAGTATTAGATATCCCATAATAAAAGCGTAGTTAGCCAATAAAATGAATTGGAAGAGGTGTTTTTTTCTCCCTTTTTGAGTTAAAAAAATTACCGTGTATCCAATATGTGCCAATAAAAACACACCCAGACCTGCTATAAAAAAGAGCCCACTGTACTCCTGAAACATTAAAAAGACGTCTCCAGCCCAAGAGGCTATTATGGCGAAGACCCCCCAGGGATATAATTTTTCAGATATATGAGTCTTTTTGGAGATAAAATAAGCCAATAAGCTTATCATAATTATTGGCTTTGTGGCATATCTGTAACTGCTTAATTCAAAATGACTTAAGCTTGAGTCTAGTAGCAATAAACCCCCAAAACATATAAAGAATTGGAGGTCTTTTTTAGATAAAATCATATTTATTTTACTGATTTATAGGTGCGGGACCGTCAATCATAGGCTCATAAACTTCATCTCCTTTTCGCATTTTGTATTCCGCTTTTACCTTAGCGACTAGTTTTGGGCTGTTAAATAAATCTACCATAGTCATTCCCATAGCTTTGGCAGCGTGAATCATTCCTTTGTGACCAATGCTCATTCCGCCACAGGCAACTACTGCCCACGAATGCCAAGGGGTGTCTTTTGGGGCTACTGTAACCCCTAAATTTATATTAGGAACATTCCAACTTACGTCGCCAACGTCGGTAGAGCCACCTCCAGAATTCTCTCTGGTTTCTTCTAAAGGTCTAATAGCGCTATCCATACCTACTTGTGGTTTACCGGTAGCTGCTTGTATCTTTTTACCAAATTCATTTTCTGCATTAGTGTATGATATGGGACCTAATAATTCTAAGTTTTGCTGCATTACAGCACCACCAGTTCTATTGACCAGTGTTTCGTATATTCCTGAAATTAGGGATATTTTGTAATCTACATTGGCTAAAATAGCAGCTCCTTCTGCCATGGCTTGAACCCTCTCGTAAACTGGTTTCATTCCAGATCTTTTAGAGTCTCTCACCCTTACCCATAACCTTGAATAGTCTGGTACTACATTCACAACTTGACCACCGTCTTGTATGTGGTAATGTATTCTTACAGTTGGTTTAATATGTTCTCTATAGTAATTAATTCCTGAAGTGTATAATTCTAATGCATCTGACGCGGAACGTCCATTCCATGGATCTGCAGAAGCATGTGCCGCTTGTCCATAAAATTCTACTTTAAAATCGATCAATGCTAAAGAGCTCTGTACATCTGCTTTGGTATCTGCAGAAGGGTGCCAGCTAATATTCACGTCTACGTTGTCCCAAAGGCCAGCTTGGACCATCCATATTTTTCCGAAAAATTTTTCTTCAGAAGGCGTTCCTAAAAACTTTATGGTACCTTTTATTTTTCCTGCCTCGATCAATTCCTTAACAGCTATTGCAGCTCCTAGACTTCCTGCACCAAATAAATTGTGGCCACATCCGTGACCTGCCGCACCTTGATTCAAGGCTTCTTTTTCAGGTTGTGCTTTTTGAGATATACCGGGTAATGCGTCAAATTCTCCCAGCACACTAATTACAGGGCTTCCAGAACCATAAGTAGCTGTAAATGCAGTAGGTATTCCAGCGACACCTCTGGTGACATTAAATCCATTTTTTTCTGCATAAGAAGCCAGGATTTCTGCAGATTGGTCTTCTTGAAAAGCTGTTTCTGCTAGTGCCCAAATAGAGTCACTTACGGCAATTAATGCTTGTTCATGTTTTTCTACAGAGGCTATAATAGCCTTCTTATGAGAAGTCATTTTTTGTGCAAAAATTGCTTGTGTAGTTAGGACTAAAAGGCCTAGGATAATTTTTTTTCTCATGTTTGTTTGGTTGTTATTTATTACAAAAGTAAGTTACAAAAAATACCTTATTGTAAAAGTTTAACTTAGTTTGTTTTTTTACGGGGCTTTTTAGGGACCACATGCGTGCTTAAAATTCTTTTCCCTTCTAATTTGACCAGATTAGTTTTTCTTAATCCCCACAACTGGTCTGCTGCATGCTTTCTACTCTTTTCGAGATCTATAATAGGTGCTGGATAGTCGCTACCCAATGTAAAATTTAAAAAAGCCGCTTCTAATGGAGGCATTTTCCAAGGCTCGTGCACATAAGCTTCAGGTATTAAAGCCAATTCTGGCACCCATTTCTTAACAAAAATGCCCTTTGGGTCGTGCTCTAATCCATTTTTAACAGGGTTGTATATTCTAATAGTATTTATCCCTGTTTCACCAGCTTGCATTTGAAGTTGGGGAAAATGAATTCCTGGTTCAAAATCTAAAAAGTGTTGTGCTAAATGTGGCGAGCAGTCTTGCCAGGGTTGCCAGAGTAAATGGGTGAAGAAAGAAGCCAGCATGGCCCTGAGTCTAAAATTTACAAAACCCGTTTGAACCAAACATCTCATGGCAGCGTCTACCATAGGCACTCCTGTTTGCCCTTGTTGCCAAGCTAATTGATAGGTGGGAATAACCATCTTATTAAGCGTTGCATAGCCTTTGTTTACTGCGTCAAACTCAATACTAGGCTCCATTTCAAATTTCTGAATAAAATGCGCTTGCCAGCTCAATCGAGATAAAAAGCCATTGATATTTCGTTTATTGCTCACCTGTTTTTGATTTCTAGTAACATATTGAAGTACTTGTTTGGTAGAGAGCATTCCCCAAGCCAGATAGGGAGAAATTCGGCCACTATGAAGTCTAGATTCCAATGGTTTAGAATAATTCTTTTGGTACCCATTAATTCGCTTCGTGATAAAACTATGCAAGTATTTCCATCCATTTAAACTTCCCCCAATTTGAATACCTGATTTATGATGAATGTTTAAGTCTAAAGGGATCAGTTCTAGCCTGGAAATTAATTCATCTATTTCTTTTGATCTATAATAAGTACCTGGAAGAAAGCTAGGGGTATGAATAGGAGCTTTCATTTGACTCATCCAGTGCTCCCGCCATTTTTGACGGTTTTTTAGCGCCCTCCATAGACCATTTTGGGCAAATTCATACCAATGTACACGGTTTTTAGTGCACCATTTTTTTACAGCTTTATCTCTTGTATATGTAATATCCATTCCCACTTCCATATGAGAATATAGGGATGTAATAGGTTCTTGGGAATGAATTTTTTGAAGTATTTCTGGAATATAGTCGGAAAGGATTAAAATTTTGGTATCGTATTCCCTTAGCTTTAATTGTATAGCATCTAATCCTTCCTGAATAAAATCAATATGTAATTGACTGTAATGTGGGTCTTGAGTCCAAAATGATTCAAAAGAATAGAGTAGTAGTACCTTTTCTCCACTAGCTAAAGCTTTAGTTAATGGTTCATGATCATCTAGTCTTAAATCTCTTTTAAACCAAACTACAACCATTTTTAAGCCAAAGCTTTTTTATAAGTTTCAAGACACCTTTCTCTAGCAATTTTATGGTCTACCATTGGACTAGGATAGGTGATTTCACCTAAATCTGGCACCCATTTTTTAAGGTAAATATGCTGTTTGTCAAATTTGTCTATCTGGGTTGTGGGGTTAAAAATTCTAAAATAGGGGGCAGCGTCTACTCCAGAACCAGCAGCCCATTGCCAGTTTCCTACATTACTGGCTAATTCAAAATCCAATAATTTTTCTGCAAAATAAGCTTCACCCCACCTCCAATCAATCAATAGGTGTTTGCAAAGAAAACTAGCCACAAGCATACGAACCCTGTTGTGCATAGTTCCAGTAGCATTGAGTTCTCTCATTCCAGCATCTACCAAAGGATAGCCTGTTGTACCATTTTTCCAGCGCTCAAATTCTGCTGTATTATTTCTCCATTCAATACGGTCATAAGCAGGTTTAAATGCCTTTGTAGGTGTGTGGGGAAAATGCCATAATATTTGCATGAAAAACTCCCTCCAAATGAGTTCACTCAAAAATACTTGATTTTTTTGTGCTTTGGCTTTTTGTACAAGGGCCCTAACAGATACAGTTCCAAACCTAAGGTGAGGCCCTAATTTAGAAGTGCCGTTTTCTATACTCGGGAAATTTCTTTTTGCTTCATATTCCTCAATGAGTTCTGTACTAACCGAATAATTTGGGACCTTAATTTCTGCCTCAGAATAGCCTAAGGCTTTCATATCGTGAAGGCTTGTATTTATTTTATAGAGGTTTTCAAGCGGCATTTCTAGTGCTTGAAATCCTTGAGGGTATTGCTGTTCAAAAATGCTTAACCATTTATTCTTATAGGGCGTATAGACTACATAAGGTTTGCCGTCTTCTTTAGTTACCTGATCTTTTTCAAAAATAACCTGGTCTTTAAAAGCGTTAAAATCGACTGATTTAGTGGCCAAATAAGTTTTAATCTCTAAGTCTCTTTGTATTGCGTAAGGCTCATAGTCTTCATTGGTGTACACCCCACACACTTTAAAATTGTTGGATGTTTCTATTAGAGATTTAAAAACCTCTAATGGTTTTCCATGGTAGGATTGTACCCCAGATAGAAAAGACGTTTTAAAATGCTGGTTTATTTGTTGTAACTGGTGAACAATGAATTGAAGTCTAGGGTCTTTATCCGGAAGCATTTCTAATATGTCTGTATCGAAAATAAATATAGGAAGCACTTTTTTGCCACTTAAAAGTGCCTTAGATAAAGCCGTGTTGTCATTGTACCTCAAATCCCTTCTATACCAAAAAATGACAATTTCTTCCATCATAAATGTATGAGTTGCGCTAAAAATATATTTCTTCTATGCGGACTAATGTACGTTTAAACTTCCCATTCCACCGTCTAATCCAATAATTTGTCCACTCATCCAACTACTTTTGTCTGAGAGTAAAAATACAGTCATTTCAGCAATATCACTGGCGGTACCCACTCTTTTTAAGGGGTGCCTTGCATCCATCAGCTCTTTTTTCTTATCGTTGTTTAATAAGCGTCCAGCCAATGGGGTATTGGTTAATGATGGTGCAATACAATTCACCCTTAGTTTGGGTGCATTCTCTGCGGCAATAGACTTCACAAAACCTTCAACAGCTCCTTTAGCAGCTGCTATACTGGCGTGAAAGGGCATACCCATAGCCACTGCTACAGTGCTGTAAAACACCATACTACTTCCTTCATTCATTTTTGGCATAATGGCCTGAACAATCGGTAACATAGCAAAGAAATTTATTTCCATGTCTGCTCTGAATGCTTCGTTAGAAAGCATTTTAAGCGGTTTTAAGTTTATTGAACCTGGACAGTACACAAATCCATCTATGGGTGTATTGATTTGGTCTATAGGAAAGGCGTCTGTAAGTACATCAAATATGCTGTGGTTTACATGAGGCAATGAAACTTCTGGAGCAGTTCTTGAGAATAAATGTACTTGGTGGTCTTGAGACAATATTTTTACAGTTTCAAGTCCAATGCCATGAGAACCTCCTATAATAACAATATTTTTCATAATTAAATCTTTTTTAAACTTAGGGTTGTTGGGGTAGGTAATTGACCAAATAATTCTTTAAGTGCTTTTTCTCTGTGTGCAAATATCTTTTTTAACTGAGGCTTCACTATAATGGGGTGCACCATTTGGCCTAAAATTCCAAATGGAATTTTGTAATCAATTATATCTTCCATTTCTACACCGCCCTCAATTTCTTTAATAAAATGTTTATGGTGCCATAAAGCATAAGGGCCAAAACGTTGTTCGTCTACGAAGTACTTTCCGTTTTCTACATGTGTTATCTCAGTGACCCATTTGGTGGTAAATCCTGGAAAAGGGCTAACGGTGTAATGAATGACTTGGCCTGGAAACATTTTTCTGTCTACACCGGCTAGGATGTTAAAACCCATCGCTTCAGGTGTAATTTTTTGAAGATTTTTAGGGTCTGACAAGAATTCCCAAGCAGTCTGCATATCTGTTTTAATACATTGTTTTGCGTGTAATTGGTATAGTTGCATAGATCTGTAATATGTTATAACACAAAGATAGTATTTTGTTTAACTTTTAGATATTATTTGTTAAACATTTTGAATATTTCTTCTAAGGGTTATCGCTATCTTTGATATTCATTTTAATCAAACATCACTACATAATATTATGAAAAAAACATTCTTGTTATTATTGATGATTACCTCTCTTGAGGGGTTTTCTCAAATCGTTGCGCCGCAGCCAAGTCCTTCAGTAAGCCTTCATCAAACGGTTGGATTAAGTGAAGTGACCCTAAAATATTCAAGACCTGCCATGAGGGGAAGAAAAGTCATGGGTAATTTAGTTCCTTATAATGCCATATGGAGAACAGGTGCCAATGCAAACAGTACTTTTACTGTGAATACTGCTTTTGAATTTGGTGGCACTTCTGTAGAAGCGGGTACTTATGCCGTATTTACCAAGCCAGCTCCAAGCCAATGGGAGGTATTTTTATACCGTAAAAACGATAATTGGGGTGCGCCAGCTGTTTGGGATCCATCATTAGTTGTGGCTACAGCTACAATAATTCCTCAACAAACAGAAAGAACCATGACTTCTTTTTCAATGAACATTAATGAAATTTCCCTTAACGGGGCCTATCTAGAAATTCACTGGGAAAATACTCTATTGGCAGTTCCATTTAGTGTTCCCACGGATCAGATGGTGATGAATTCCATTGAAAAGACCTTAAATCAAGCGCCCACTGCAAATGATTACTATACTGCTGCAGTGTATTTATTATCTGCAGATAAGGATCTAAAACAAGCTTTAGCATATATGGACACTGCTATGGCACAGATTGAAAAACCTGCTTTTTGGCAATTGAGACAACAGTCTTTATTGTTTGCTAAAGCTGGAATGTTCAAAAAAGCCATAGCAGCTGCTGAGGCTTCTTTGGCTGGAGCTTTGGAAGCCAATAATATGGATTATGTAAAAATGAACAAAGATTCATTGGCAGAATGGCGAAAGTAAATTAATAATTTAATGTGCTGCTAAAGTGCTGTTTGTTTTTCCTTTAAAAAAACAGACAGCACATGTGCGCATACTACCACCAACACACAACCCAATACATTGAGCCACAAATAGGACATGAGGTCTAAATAGAAGCTGAGAATAACCAGTATTTGTGTGATGATTGCTCCGTAGAATACGGCTTTTCCTTTAATGTGCTTAAAGAAAAATGCCAACAGAAATATCCCCAAAACATTACCGTAAAAGATAGATCCAATGATGTTAACCAATTGAATGAGGTTTTCAAACAGGTTGGCTACACTGGCTATTCCTATGGCTATAATACCCCATCCAAAAGTAAACCATTTGGTCATTTTTAAATAGTGGCCTTTGTCCTTTGACACTGGAGCAAAGCGTCGGTAAAGATCTATACTCGTTATGGTGCCTAAGGCATTTAATTCAGAGGCGGTAGAAGACATGGCTGCAGAGAGAATTACGGCCAATAAAAGCCCAATAAGGCCTCTGGGTAAATAATGTAATATATAGTATATAAATACGTAGTCTTTGTCATTTTCTGCAATAGAGGGATCTGCTTTTTTAAGAAGTGTCTTGGTTTGAATCCTAAGGTCCTTTTCTTGTTTTTGCAAGTCCTTCAACATAAAGTTGGCCTTATTTGCCACTTCAGTTTTATGATCCTCTAAGGCATTTAAATAATTTATTTGCCAAATGGCGCGTTCTGTCTGATTCTTTGAAAGAGAAGTTTTTAGAGATTCGTATTGGGCAATGTACTCAGGGGCTTCCATGGCTTTTTGAGCGGCTGGATTAAAATGTATGGGATTGGCATTGAACTGAAAGAATACAAATACCATTACCCCAACCCCTAGAATGAAAAATTGCATGGGAATTTTTAAGATCCCATTGAAGACTAGACCCAATTGGCTTTCCCTTTTGGACTTTCCTGAAAGGTATCTTTGGACCTGGCTTTGGTCAGTCCCAAAGTAGGAGAGCGCTAAGAAAAAGCCGCCAGTAATACCGCTCCAAAATGTATATCGGTTGTTGGGGTCTAAACTAAAATCTAGGACGTCTAATTTACCAGACTGTTCGGCAATAATTAGGGCTTTACTGAAATTGACATCGGCCGGGAGGCCAGAAACAATCATGTAAAAAGCCACAAACATACCGCCCATAATTACAAACATTTGTTGCTTTTGTGTGACGTTAACTGCTTTTGTTCCCCCACTTACCGTATAGACAATCACTAGGCCTCCTATAATTAATACCAATAGTTTGAGTGGCCAACCCAATACGGCAGAGAGAATTATAGCGGGTGCAAAGATGGTAATTCCGGCGGAAAGTCCCCTTTGAGCCAAAAAAAGTAATGCGGTGAGTGTTCTGGTTTCTCCATTAAACCGTTTCTCTAAAAATTCGTAGGCTGTTTCTACCTGTAACCGATCATACAAAGGAATAAATACCAGGATAATCACTAGCATGGCTAAGGGTAATCCAAAATAGAATTGCACAAATCCCATTCCGTCATGATAGGCCTGCCCTGGGGTAGACAGAAAAGTTATGGCAGAGGCTTGAGTGGCCATGACAGACAAACCAACTGTGGCCCAATTGGCCTCTTTACCACCAAGTACATAGTCCCTTACATTTTTACTGCCCTTGGTTTTCCAAAGTCCATAGCCCACTATAAAAAGTAGGGTGAAAATTAAGATACTCCAGTCTAGTATGCTCATATCTAATTTTTAATGGCTTGCTTTTCAATATTTTGTGGTATAGAAATCATATTGGTAAACAATCTGTAGGCACCAGGAACTCCGGCAGGCAATTCTCTAAAGAAACTCAAGCCTGTGTATATAAAGTGCCCTTTCCCATATGGTGCTACTAATAAACTTCCTTGGGTAGGTGTCTCATCACCATCTTTTATTTCCAATATTGGGCGGTATGCTTTGTCCCATTTGTTTGGAAAATACAATCCACGTTCCTGTACCCATCCCTCAAAATCTTTAGCGTCTATTTTATTGGGAAAAGATAATAAGGGGTGCTTGGGATCTATAAAACTAACCGGGGCATTTTCTCTGGTAACCCTATCTCTAGATAGGTAAAGCGGGTAGGGGGCTAATTTAAAAAGATTGTCTGAGTTCCTGGCCGCTGTGTTGTATTGACTAATTAAAACACCACCATTTTTCACATATTCTCCAAGAATATTTTTATTTAGTGCCAAACCATCTATAACATTCAAAGCCCTAATACCTAGAATAATGGATTGATATTTAGAAAGGTCTAAACTCCCTAAATTTTCTGGGTTTAATTGGTGAACCACATAACCTATAGCTTCCAGACTTTCAGGAATTTTATCTCCCGCACCCATAATGTAACCTATGTGGCTCCCTCTTTTTTGAATGTTGAGCCTCACAAATTTTGTGCTTGAAGTTTCAAGAACAACTTGTGATGGAATGTGATCATAGCTAATATTTACGATGTTTTTGTTGAACTGACTTTCTTTTGTTGTGGCCTCGAATAATCCCTGAACTTCACTGTCCTTTTCAGGAGGGCTCACGGTAAAAGTAAACAGGCTGCTTGCACCTTTTTCTTTGATATTAAAATTGTGATACAAAGGACTTACGGACCAATTATTAGGGAGCGATAAAGAGACCTGACCACTTTGGTTGGCCGCTTTGGCGGTGAGGGTCATTTGAACTTCTTTAGATTCAGTATCAGGAAATAAGACCACTTCTTGGGCAGGTTTCAAGGAGAGTTTTGGGACTATCTTGAAAAGTTCCCAAAGTTCTCCCTTGTCTGGTTCGGCATGCCTAAATACTAGAGGGAGTTCGTAATCTATTAGACTACCATTAAAATCTAATTCCAATGTTAGACTTACTGCAGCTGGAGATTCGGCTTTTCCAACAAGCGTTGGATCGGTCACTTTGTACATTCCTAAAGTAGCGGGTTCATTGAGCCAATAAGGGTTGCTGTAAGGACTGTCTTCAGGAAATTTTATTGAAATGGATTGGCTGTATTTTTGATTTTTACTTAAAACCTTTGGAGAGAATGCGTCCAGCTTAATAGCGCCTCTTAGGCTGATGTTTTTAATATTGATGCCTTTTTCGTTTCTGGCCACCAATACAATATTTGCTTCCATTTTCTCTCCAGGACTGCTATATGCTTGCGGACTTAAAAAATCCATATAAAGTCCAGAAACATCTGCGATGATTGTTTTTATTTGCGCCATTTTCTGCTCCTTCCAAAAAGGATCTTTAATTTCTTTAATGAGTTGGTAAGCAGCCAATAGGTCTTTTAAATGTGTTGCAGGATTGTTGAAATTAAAATTTTCTTGGATGGGTTTTAAGATGTTCTGAATTTCAATTCCTTCAGGGATTCTATTCCAAGTAGTGTCTATACCGTCAAAAAGAGATGCATTTTTTGGCAAATCCCCTTTTAAAAATTCTAGGTATTCATTTTCTGCCCCTCTTTGGTTTAATCTTCCAAATCCTTGACACAAATGCTGACTACTGGCCAAGGAGGCTATTTCATTGTTGGAAATACCTAAACTCGGGTAGTAAACGCCTACATCTAAGGTAATTAATCCTTTTTTTGAAGCGGCGCTAAACTTTTCTTCAGAACCGTAAAACCACCAAGAGGTATTGAAAAATACTCTTTTTGGTTGCCATGGACTTAGCGTATTTAACTGACTTGGAAATGCTTTTGTTGCGGCCAAATCAAATGCCTCCATACTCAATAAAGCACTAGAGGTATGGTGGCCATGAGTGGTGCCCGGTGTCCTGTGGTCAAATCTATTGATGATAATATCTGGCCTGAGTTGTCTGATGGTTTTTACCACATCTGAAAGTACGGCTTCTTTGTTCCAAATTTCTAAGGTCTCGTCTGGGTGTTTAGAAAAACCAAAGTCATTGGCCCTGGTAAAATACTGATGGCCGCCGTCTATATTTCTTGCAGCGAGTAATTCTTGTGTCCTAAGTACTCCTAAAAGGGCCCTGATTTCTGTTCCTATTAAGTTTTGTCCGCCATCTCCCCTGGTTAAGGAAAGATAGGAGGTGGTGGCATGGCTATAGTTGGATAAATAGGAGATGAGCCGGGTGTTTTCGTCATCTGGATGGGCTGCTATATAAAGTACATTGCCTAAAAAATTAAGCTGCTGAATAGATTGGTGTATGGCGGCACTACTTTTAGGAGTAAAGTCTTGCGCTTGTAAGGTAATTAAACCTAAAAACATGGCGCAAATAGCCTTATAAATGCTTATTTTCATCTTTTAAAGTTCTTGCTTTTTTAATAAAAGGACGCCTTTTTGTAAGAATAAATTGTTTGGATAGGTGACCAGGGTGCCTTCTTCTGTTTTTAATTCTACGTAAAAGGCCCTTACATCTGTAATAATGGCTTCTAGAGGAAAATCGTCGTCCTGAATTTTTATCCTGTCGCCAATTTTAAATGGAAAGGAGAAAAATAATATAATTCCAGCACTAATATTACTCAGTATAGACCAGGTAGCAAATAATGCTACGCCTAAAATAGCAAAAAAAGAAGAAAGTACTAGACCCAAGTCTTCTAATTTTACCCCCCATATGATCAACAGGGAAACTAGGCCAATAGTACTAATTCCAATGCTACTATACTTAATGATCAGCTTGGTTCTTGAAGTGTTTAAATCACTAATTTTACCTACTTTTTTGATCGCTTTTGTGCTGATGAATTTAAAAAACAACAAACCTATAAGCAAGGCAATCGTACTGTAGATTTCTTGTAAATGGGACTGAATAAAAGCGTTCATTTGATAGAATTTAAGTGTTGTTGAAATATGTTTTAAAAAAAAAGCTGTGGCTGATTAGATCAGCTTTCAAGCAAGAGTAGTTACAGGTATTCAGCTTCGCCCAAGAGTTTTTTAAGGGTAGTGTATACTTTTTGAGTCGGAAGTCCTACTACATTGTTATAACTCCCTTCTATTCTACTAATTCCAATTAATCCAAGCCATTCTTGAATTCCATAGGCACCTGCTTTGTCATAAGGCTTGTAATGGTCTATGTAATAGTTAATTTCTTTTTGAGACAAAGCGGTAAAAGTAACTTCGGTGGCTTCATTACATAGGATTTTCTCACCTTGATAGGTAAAACAAACAGCGGTGTACACCCAATGCGTATCTCCAGAAAGGCTAGAAAGCATGGCCTTGGCTTCTTCACGGTCTTTTGGTTTTCCCAGAGCCGTTTCTTTGTGCCAAACTATGGTGTCAGAAGTAATGAGCACCGCATTACCTAAATCTTTATCAGAAAAGGCACTGGCCTTTAATTCAGCCAAATAAGTAGCTATTTCTTGGGCTAGAAGCTCATGAGGGTAAACCTCTTCCACTTCTCTTACTTGAATATCTACTGTAAACCCCATGTCTTCAAAGAATTTTTTTCTTCGAGGAGATCCTGAGGCTAAAATAATTTTATGATTTGGGTAGTGAAGTGGCATCTATAAGGATTTTGAATTAAAATATGGGTTTAATCTGTTTGAGCGTCTGTATTGCTCGTCCATTTTCCTTGTACTTTAAGTACCTGTTCTATCACATCTCTTACGCAGCCGGCTCCACCATTGATATGAGAAATGTATTCAGACACCGCTTTGACTTCAGGTACCGCATTTTGAGGACAGCTTGGTAGTCCAATGAATTGCATGGGTGGAATGTCAGGAATGTCGTCTCCCATATAAAGAACTTCTTTAGGGTCTATACCATTGCCGTCTAAGTATTCGTGCAAAGGCTCCATTTTATCATGGGCACCCATGTAGATGTCTTTTACGCCTAATGCCTTAAAACGTTCTCTAACTCCTTCATTAGTACCTCCAGAGATGAGACAGATTCTAAACCCCTGATTTAAAGCTGCTTTTACAGCATAGCCATCCTTCACGCTTACTTTTCTCAGTAATTCTCCAGTGCTTGTAATGAGGACTTGTCCGTCTGTGAATACTCCGTCAACATCAAAGATGAAGGTGGTGATTTTAGGTAATAATTTTTTATAACTCATGCTTGTATTTTTCTTGAATAGCGTTGCTAATATATTGGTAAATCTTTTTTTGCTCCTCTTTGGGGAGTGATTCTATATGGGCATTTATGGTGTTGGTGTCTCCTCGTCTTGCTGGTCCTGTCTGGGCTACCTCTGGACCTAATGTTAGGGCATTTTTAACTGTTTGCTCCATTAACGGACCCAGTAACTCAAAAGGAACCTCTTGATTTTTACAGAATTCAGCAGCTTGCGTGTAAAGAAAATTAGAGAAATTATTGACCCAAACAGCTGCTAAATGAAGGGAACGTCTTTTAGAGGAATCCATCGATAAAGAGCAGCTACTTACTTCAGTAGCTAACGAAAAGAGTGTCTGAAAAACGGTTTCATTAACCCCTTCAATGAGAATCGGGATCTCTTTAAAACTCATTTTTTCTGAGCTGCCAAAGGTTTGTAATGGATAAAAGACCCCTCTTTTAGAGTGATCTTTTAAGGCCTCTAAGGAGACACTGCCAGACACATGACAGACAATACCATTGGGAACATTAATACAACTAGACACCTCTGCAATCGCATTATCTGAAACAGCAATAAAAACCAATTGTTCTTTAATGGGTGCTTTGAAATTAGTGCTCGTTATGGTGTTTTTAAAAGCTTCCAAAGCCTGTTCGTTTCTCCCTAATACCAATGATACTAAAACCCCATCCAAACTGTTGAACAGATGAAACAACTGGTGTGCTAATCTTCCGGTTCCAATAATAGCAATAGAAATCATACTCAAAAATAGCATAAATAAGCGGGTTAATAAGGACTTTAAATAGTTTTTATAAACCGTTTTTAGGATTCAATATCGAGGAAAAAAGAGAAAAAGGCCGTACTTTTATACACAAAAAATAGCAGCATTTATCATGATTGAAACCCTAAAGAAAATACTCTTCTCCACCAGGCTTATGTCTGTACTGTTTATTGCGTTCGCCACTGCCATGGCTTTTGGAACTTTTATTGAAAGTTGGTACTCTACCGAAACCGCAAGAATATGGATATACAATGCCACCTGGTTCGAAGCCATGATGGTCTTTTTTGTCATAAATTTCGCAGGGAATATTAAACGATATGGATTGTTTAAATTAAAAAAGTGGCCTGTATTACTACTTCATATTTCTTGGATACTCATTATTCTGGGCGCTTTTGTGACGCGTTATATTAGTTATGAAGGGATGATGCCTATTAGGGAAGGTGAAACAGAAAAAATCTTTTATTCAGACAAAACCTATGTGACTCTCATGGTAGATGGGGAAAAAGATGGTGCACCAGCAAGGCGTACTTTTGAAGACCAGGCTATTTTCACACCAGAGGCTAAGAAAACATCTCTGCCTTGGCGCTCCAATTTCGCAGACCAAGATTTTGGCATTGACTTTGTTTCTTTTCAGCAAGGGGCTAAAGAAGGAGTTATAGAAGATCCAAATGGAACAGATTTCTTGAAAATTGTAGAAGCGGGAGACGGCAACAGACATGATCACTATTTAGAATCTGGTTCCGTAACCAGTATTCACAACATACTATTCGCTTTAAATGAAGAAACGCCGGGGGCAATAAATATTAACACTAGCGTAAGTCCTTACACCATTAACACTCCCTTTGAAGGAGATTTTATGCGTATGGCAGACCAATTTCAGGGGGCTGTATTAAAAGATAGCGTTCAAGAATTACAACTCAGATCCTTATATAATGTAGGAGGTATGCAGTTTGTCATTCCTGAATTACCTATGAAAGGGATTAATGGAATTGTGGCGGTTCCTGAAGATGAAATAACTCCAGAGACCAAAGACGCTTTAACAGTCGCCATCACAACAGGAGGTGAGACCCAGCAAGTGACCGTTTTAGGGGCCAAGGGAATGGCTAGTTTTTCAGAGAAGGTGCAGATTGGTGGCTTAGATTTTACTTTAGGCTATGGTTCTAAAGTGTATGAATTGCCCTTTTCAGTGAAGTTAAATGATTTTATTGCTCAAAAATACCCAGGTACAGAAAAAGGCTATGCCTCTTTTATGAGTAAAGTGACCGTAGAAGATACCCGTCCTTTTGATTACGATATTTTTATGAACCATGTCTTAGATCATGGAGGTTACCGATTTTTCCAATCTAGTTTTCACCCAGATGAGAAAGGAACTGTACTCTCTGTAAGCCATGACTTTTGGGGGACTTGGATCACCTATGTTGGTTATTTTTTACTCTACATAGGGCTCATGGGAATCTTATTTTTTGGGAATACTAGATTTAAAGACTTGGCCAGATCTATTGAAAAGGTAAAGGCCAAGAAGGCAATGTTGTCCATCATGTTTTTATTGGGGAGTTTAAATCTTTCTTTGGCCCAAGGGGCCGATGACGTTTCTCAAGATACTCACGCACACAGTAGTGCCGCCCTATCAGATATTCAAGTAGCCTTAGCAAAAACTACTGCCACTGCTGAACATGCGGCTAAATTTGGTGCCCTAGTGATCCAAGATGATGGTGGGCGTATGAAGCCCATGAATACATTTGCCTCAGAACTGTTGCGAAAACTGAGCTTTAAGACCAAATACGAGGGACTGAATCCAGACCAGGTATTGCTCTCCATGATGCTCAACCCAGCACTTTGGTACAATACGCCTTTTATTGCCCTAGACAAAAAAGGTCAAAACGATAGTCTTAGAAATATTTTAGGATTGCCTTCAGGGCAACGAATGGTTAAGGCAACAGATTTCTTTGACGCTGCTGGTGCCTATAAATTAGCGCCATTTCTTCAGGATGCTTATGCAACAACAAACCCTAATAAATTTCAAAAAGACTTCCAAGATATTGACCTTAGATTAGGCTTATTGAATAGGGCTTTAGGAGGAGAAATTATCAAAATATTCCCACTTCTAAACGATGATAACAACAAATGGATCTCTGCCGTGGAATACCGTTCTGGTAAGCATGTCATTGGCGATAGTTTGTATGCAAATTTTGTAAAAAATGCGGTGCCTTTCTATTTGATGACGTTAGAGAAAGCCATTGCAACTGGAGATTACAGCTCAGCAGATAAATTATTAGAAGCCTTTACTCAAAACCAAAATAATCACGGTAGTGAGATTATGCCTGCTCCTGAAAAGATTCAGGCAGAGATTTTCTACAACGAATTAGACATTTTCAATAGGCTCTATAAATACTATGCCCTCATTGGAGTACTCATGTTCTTCTTTTTGGTTTTTCAAATCTTTAAAGACAGACGTTTTCTCCGCTACGGAATTTTTGGTTTTAAGGGCTTGGTATATCTATTGTTTGTGTCCCATACAGCCGGCTTAATTTTAAGATGGTACATCTCTGGACACGCTCCTTGGAGTGACGCCTATGAGAGTATTTTATATGTCTCCTGGGCTACTTTAGCCATGGGAATAGCCTTAGGAAGAAAAAGTGATTTAACCCTAGCAGCCACTACTTTTGTCACGTCTATGCTTTTATGGATTGCCCACCAAAGTTGGGTTGATCCTGCGGTAGCCAACTTAGTTCCAGTACTAGATAGTTATTGGCTTATGATACATGTAGCGGTAATTGTAGGGAGTTATGGACCTTTAACCGTGGGAATGATACTCGGTGTAGTGTCTTTGATCCTTATGATTATGACCAATGAAAAAAATAAGCAGCGTATGGACCTCAATTTAAAGGAGCTTACCATCATAAATGAGCTGGCCTTAACAGTAGGCCTGATCATGCTGACCATTGGAAACTTCCTTGGAGGGCAATGGGCCAATGAAAGTTGGGGTAGGTACTGGGGTTGGGATCCAAAAGAAACCTGGGCCCTGATTTCTATTTTGATCTACGCCTTTGTTATTCACACTAGATTGGTGCCAGGACTTAGGGGGCGTTGGACTTTTAATTTTCTTAGTATAGTAGCATACGCCAGTATTATGATGACCTATTTTGGGGTGAATTTCTACCTAGTAGGATTACATTCTTATGCCAGTGGTGCTCAAGTCATTACTCCGAGTTTTATTTGGTATTGTGTGGTGGGAGTAATTTTACTCGGAGGCATTAGTTTTTGGAAGCACAAGAAAATATTTAAAAAATAAGTACTTTTAAAAAAGATCAAAACACCGCTTATGGAACTTAAAAAATCAGGTATTAATACGCTTTGTACCCATTATGGGGAATTAGATGACCCCCTTTACAAAGGAGCAGTTTCACCCTTATATATGAGTACTTCTTATGCCTTTGAAGACGTGGAAGTAAAACGCTACCCGAGGTATTTTAACACGCCTAATCAAGTAGCTTTAGCTAAAAAAATTGCGGCTTTGGAGCACAGTGAAGCTGCCTTGATTTTCGGAAGTGGTATGGCTGCAGTGAGTACTGCTATGTTGGCTTTTTTAAGTGCAGGAGATCATGTAGTATTGCAGAAAACACTTTATGGAGGCACCTATAATTTTGTTGTAGAAGAATTAGAACGCTTTGGAATTTCTTATACGTTTACGAAAGGATTGGCTCCAAATGACTTTGAAGCAGCCTTACAAGACAACACCAAAGTGATTTATATAGAAACGCCCTCTAATCCTTTGCTCACCATTACAGATTTAAAAGCAGTGGGAACTATTGCTAAAAAAGCGGGTATTGTGAGTATGATAGACAATACTTTTGCTAGTCCAGTAAACCAAAACCCAGCAGATTTTGGAATAGATGTGATCATTCACTCTGCCACGAAATACATGGGTGGGCACTCAGATATATGTGCAGGAGCTGTAGCAGCCTCTCAGGCTCATATAGATCAGGTGTTTAGATTGGCTAAAAATTTTGGTGGTTCACTGAGTGATTATACCGTTTGGTTACTTGAAAGAAGTATGAAAACTATGGGAATTCGCGTAAAAGCCCAAAATGAAAATGCCATGGAGATGGCTACTTATTTGGAAGGACACCCTGATGTTGCTAAGGTGTATTATCCCGGTCTAAAAAGCCATCCAGACCATGCATTGGCCGCTGACCAAATGAGTGGTTTTGGAGGTATGTTGTCTTTTGAATTAAAAGAAGGATTAGACGCGAGTGCGTTTCAAAAAGCCTTACAATTAATTAAACCTTCTATGAGTTTGGCTGGAATTGAGAGTACTTTACTCTCGCCAACCCTTACCTCACACGCCCTTTTGAGTCCTGAAGAAAGAAAGCACCAAGGCATTGCAGACGGCCTAATCCGTTTCTCTGTAGGAATTGAAGAAGTGGAAGCTTTACAATCAGATATTGACCAGGCCATTAAAAGCTTGCTTTAAAATAAAAAAATGAAACTAGATATTCTCGCCTTTGGGGCGCATCCAGACGACGTTGAATTAGGTGCAGGTGCTACCATTGCCAAGGAAATAAGCCTTGGCAAAAAAGTAGGAATTGTAGATTTAACAAGGGGAGAACTCGGTACTAGAGGAACTCCAGAAATTAGAGCGATTGAGGCTAAGAAAGCAGCTGCAATTTTAGGTGTGTCTATTCGAGAAAATCTAGGTTTAGCAGACGGTTTTTTTAAAAAAGATTTAGAAAGTCAAATGCGTGTCATAGAAATGATCAGAACTTACCAGCCAGAGGTTGTTTTATGTAATGCCATTAGAGACCGCCATATAGATCACGGAAAGGGAAGTTCATTAGTCAGTGACGCGTGTTTTTTAAGTGGTCTTATTAAAATAGAAACCAATGACGCTCAAGGAGCTCCTCAACAAGCTTGGAGGCCTAAACAAGTGTATCATTATATTCAATGGGAAAATATCAACCCTGACTTTGTAGTTAATGTTTCTGGTTTTTTAGATCAGAAAGAAAAATCAATTTTGGCCTATGCCTCTCAATTTTTTGATCCAGCAAGTAAGGACCCAGAGACCCCTATTTCCTCTAAAAACTTCTTAGATTCTGTTCGCTACAGAGCACAAGACCTAGGGAGGCTTATAGGCGTAGCCGCCGCCGAGGGTTTTACAGCAGAAAGGCATGTAGCGGTAGAACGCTTAGATGGATTGATATAGCTTTCTGATAATAGCATAAGATAACAGCATTATTTTGCCTATCAGCACTATACTGATAAGGGGCTTATTACAGTATGTATTAACCCATTCTAAAACCTCTTTTAAAATATCTTTTCTTGTATTCTACTGACTACCAATTGGATTGATTTTTTTTAAAAATACCCTGTGATTTTTTTTGAAAGCTAGAAGGAAATAAATTATATTTGCAGCCAATTACAAATGGTGGTTGTAGCTCAGCTGGTTAGAGCGCTGGTTTGTGGTACCAGAAGTCGCCGGTTCGAACCCGGTCTTCCACCCAGAATTAAAGCCTTACTTTTAAGTAAGGCTTTTTTTGTGGCTCAAATTAAGGACAAAAAAAATCCCCAGCTTTCACTGGGGATTAAATTCTTAAAATATTATGAGCTTATTTACCCGCCTTGTCTACGGTAATTCTGTTAGCTCTATTCGCCAGTTCCCAAGCCGTATAAAATACCAAACGACTTCTATTTTCTAATAAGTCATAGTTTATTTTATCTGGAGTATCTCCAGGTTTGTGGTAGTCATCATGGGTACCGTTAAAATAAAATATAATTGGAATATTATTTTTAGCAAAATTGTAGTGGTCAGACCTGTAATAAAAACGGTTTGGATCGTTCTCATCATTATAGGTGTAATCTAACTCAACTTTAGTGTACTTTTCATTAACTTCTTCAGAGAGTTCATGTAATTCAGTACTTAGTTTGTCAGATCCAATGAGGTAAATGTAATTCCTGTCGCCTTCTCTTTTTGGGTCAATTCTCCCTACCATATCAATATTTAGATTGGCTACCGTATTGGCCAATGGAAAAATAGGATCTACATCTGTGTAATACTGAGATCCTAACAATCCTTTTTCTTCCCCAGTTACATGTAAGAAAACAATAGACCTTTTAGGCCCTTTTCCTTGGTCTGCAGCGGTTTTAAAAGCCTCTGCAATCTCTAATAAAGCTACTGTTCCTGAGCCGTCGTCGTCTGCACCATTGTGAATTTCTCCTTTACTGTTTACCCCTACGTGGTCTAAGTGAGAAGAAATTACAATATACTCCTCTGGAAATTCGCTTCCTTTTAAGAAAGCCACCACATTTTCTGACTGTACTTCTTTATTAGCACTCTGTACAGCAAAAGATAGCGGTAAGTCTAAAACCTTTGGTTGGTGGTCTGTAGCAATATTGGCAAGCATTTTGTTAGCTAATTCAGTATTTAAAAAGAAAGATGGCATACTCTCTTTTGCCATAGCTTTAATGCCCATGCTTCCGCTATCATTGTCTTTCATATAAGAAAACCTTCTCTGGTAACGGTCAAAATTGGCTTGGTCAAAAAACAATACTGCAACAGCACCTTTTTCTTTAGCTACTGCTACTCTTTTAGAAAGTGCCTCAGATATATTACTCCATTTACTGGCTTCTTCAGATCCAGAAAGCACAAAATGGCCGCTGGCATCTTTAGGTTCACCAGATTTTACAAGAACTACTTTTCCGCTCACCTCTAGATCAGCGTAGTCTGAGTAGTCGCCTTCTTCAATCCCATAACCTGCATATACAATTTGATCAAAATTTCCTTCAAAAGAAGTGAAACCCATAAACCCTTCTCCATTTTCCATAGAAACATCTCCCATACTAAGTTGTCCAGTTGGCAGTTTTCTAACTTCTAATGCAATGGGTTGAAAATAATCGTCTCCTCCTTTAGCAGCAGGAATTCCTAAAGAAACATATTGCTTCTTTAAGTATGCAATGGCCATTTTTTGTCCTGGCTCTCCTGTTTCTCTTCCTTCAAATTCGTCAGAGGCATAGGTATATAGGTGCTCTTTAAGCTCCCCTTCAGTAATTGTTTTTGCAAAAGCCTGAGGATCTGCAGCATTTGACTTCACCTGCTTTTGAGCATGTAAAGTACCCATGGTTAATCCAAGGGCTATTAAGGTTAATTTTTTCATACGTATGATTAGATTAGTATTTAAGCGCCCCTAAAATAGTAAATTAAGCCTAAAAGGCTTTGTTTTTAAGAAAATATTAAGGGCCTGCAACCTACAATAGAAAAGAAGAAAATTAAATGAATATTAGACCATATGGATATGCCATATTTTATGTTTATTTTAGTAGGCAACCAACCAAAAAATCAATCTAATGCAAACAATAGCATGGAAAGGCGTTATGCCAGCTGTCACTACAAAATTCACTTCAGAAGATCAGTTAGACCTTAATTTATTTTCCAAGAACATTCAAGCACAATTAGAGGCTGGAGTTCACGGGATTATTTTAGGAGGTACGCTAGGTGAAGCCAGCACATTGAGCAAAGCAGAAAAAAACACTTTAATTTTGCATACGGTTCAAGAAGTAAAAAATCAGGTACCTGTGGTCATTAATATTGCAGAACAAACTACTAAAGATGCCGTTGCTTCAGCTCATGCTGCGCAAGAAGCTGGTGCCAAGGGGTTGATGATGTTGCCGCCTATGCGTTATAAAGCTACCGCAGCAGAAACTGTCGCTTATTTTGAGGCAGTGGCTGGCAGTACAGACTTACCGATTATGATATACAATAACCCAGTAGATTATGGCATAGAAGTGACTATACCTATGTTTGAGTCGCTATTAAAACACCCTCAAATTCAGGCTGTTAAAGAATCTACAAGAGATACGACCAATGTGATAAGACTTCAAAATGCTTTTGGCGAAAGATTGAGTATCTTATCTGGAGTAGATACCTTAGCATTAGAAAGTTTGCTGCTTGGTGCACAGGGATGGGTGGCAGGTTTGGTTTGTGCTTTTCCAGCAGAAACAGTGGCTATTTATGCTTTGGCTAAAGCAGGGCGTATTGAGGAAGCTACAGATTTATACAAATGGTTTATGCCCTTATTAGAGCTAGATATAAACCCACAATTGGTGCAGAATATAAAAATGGCAGAAGTGGCCACCCATATTGGATCAGAATATGTGAGACTCCCCAGAATGCCTTTACAAGAACCAGAACGCTCAAGGGTCGCACAAATTATTGCTACTGCTTTGGCCACTAGGCCACAATTACCAGATTATAAGTCACTTTTATGAGGCCATAATCACTAGATAAGGCTTTGAATACCATCATTACAAAGTAATTAACCTCTGTAACAATTAAAAATAGTCGCATTTTCAAAACATACCCCATGAATATCATTACAAAAAACCTTATTGGTTTCTCCTACAGTGCAGTAGGTACTGAAACTTTTTCTAGCTTCAATCCAGTAGACCAATCTGCTACCCCATGGGTGTTTAAGAATGCTACGCTTGAGGAGTTAAAAAAAGCCACTGTTCTGGCGGAAACTGCTTTTATTCCATACAAAACAATGTCTGTCGCTCGAAGGGCTGCATTTTTAAGGGCCATAGCCAAAGAGATTCTTGCATTGGGAGAGTCTTTAACTACAGTATATACTGCAGAGACTGGATTGCCCAAGGGCAGGGCAGAGGGAGAGCGCGCAAGAACAATAGGGCAGTTAGAATCCTTTGCTAATGCTATAGAAAATGGCCAATATTTACAACCTATTATAGATCACGCAGACGCTAATAGAACCCCCATCCCAAAAGTAGATCTTAGAAAAATTAATGAACCCATTGGTCCCATAGCGGTTTTTGGTGCCAGTAATTTTCCTTTGGCCTATTCTACGGCCGGAGGAGACACTGCCAGTGCACTCGCGACAGGTTGTCCGGTGGTGGTAAAAGCCCATCCCATGCATGCAGCAACAAATGCTCTAGTGGTTCAGGCCATTTTAAAGGCGGCACAAGACACCAAAATGCCAGAAGGAGTGTTTTCATGTCTGTACAGCAACAATTATGAAGTAGGAACTCAGTTGGTTCAAGACCCTTTGATTAAAGGGGTTGGATTTACTGGAAGTATTGCAGGAGGAACGGCGCTTTATAAACTGGCCCAATCCAGAGTAACCCCTATACCTGTTTTTGCAGAGATGGGTTCAGTTAACCCAGTAGTGGTTTTGCCAGAGGCATTGAATGAAAACTCAGCCAGTTGGGCCAAAGCTTATGCAGGGTCCATTGCACTTGGTTCTGGACAGTTTTGCACCAATCCAGGACTGCTATTTGGTATAGCGTCTCCAGAACTAGATGCTTTTATAGACCAGCTCTCTAAGGCCTTTAATCAGTTAGAACCTCATTATATGTTACACCCCAATATTCATAGTGCGTATGAAAAAGGAAAGGCTGAATTTGACGCTCTAGCCACAAAAACTGGTGCTACTGCTACACCATCTTCTCCTAAAGAAGGCCTAGGTCATGGAGTGATATATAAGGTAAACGCAAGTACCTTTAAAACCAATCCAAGGTTGCACCAAGAAGTTTTTGGACCGCTTTCATTGGTGGTGGAATGCAAAAATGTAGATGAGTTAACCACACTAATCAAAGGATTAGAAGGTCAATTGACTGGAACAATTCTCGGATCTGAAACCGCCTTAGAAACCAATGAAAATCTAGTAATAACGTTACGAAGTAGGGTGGGAAGACTCATATTTAATGGGGTACCCACAGGAGTAGAAGTCTGTGCAGCCATGCAGCACGGCGGACCCTTTCCTGCGAGTACAGATGAAAGGTTTACTGCAGTGGGTGTAAAAGCAATGGACCGTTGGTTGCGGCCAGTGTCTTATCAAAATTGGCCAGATAAGCTCTTGCCCAAAGCCTTACAAAATAACAATCCCTTAGGTTTGACCAGACTGATTAACGGGAACCTAACAAAAGACTAACACCATGTCTGAACATATTTTTTCTTGTATAGACGCCCATACTTGTGGCAATCCAGTCAGGGTGGTAGCCAAGGGAGGGCCTCATCTGGTAGGAAACTCCATGAGTGATAAAAGGCAACACTTTTTAAAGCAATACGATTGGATTAGAAAGGGGCTCATGTTTGAACCAAGGGGCCACGATATGATGAGTGGGAGTATTTTTTACCCACCTTCAGATCCTGAAAATGACGCAGCTATCTTATTTATTGAAACCAGCGGATGCCTGCCCATGTGCGGACACGGTACCATTGGAAGCATTACAATAGGTATTCAAGAGGGATTGATCCATCCTAAAATACCTGGAAAAGTACGTTTGGAAACACCTGCTGGTCTGGTGCTTATTGACTATGAAATGAATGGAGATAAGGTAGCTTGGGTGAAGCTCACTAACGTCATGTCTTATTTGGCCGCCTCAGATCTGTCTGTGAGTCATCCTGTTTTAGGAGACCTAAAGGTCGATGTCGCTTATGGAGGTAATTTTTACGCTATAGTAGACCCCCAAGAAAATTTCAAAGGACTAGAACACTATACAGCCTCAGACCTAATTTCTTTATCCGTAAGTCTCAGGAGTCTGCTCAATGATCACTACCCCAACCGATTCATTCACCCCCAAGACAGTAATATTCACGGTCTGAGTCATGTATTATGGGCTGGAACTACCATAGACCCTAAGGCTACAGCTAGGAATGCAGTATTTTATGGAGACAAAGCCATTGATAGGTCGCCTTGTGGGACTGGGACGTCGGCCAGAATGGCTCAATGGCACGCCAAAGGTCTTTTGAAAAAAGGTGAAAAATTCATTCACGAAAGCTATATAGGGTCCCAATTTATTGGAGAAATAGTAGGAACAGGAAGTCTTGGAGAATTTTCAGCTATTGTGCCTAGCATTCAAGGTTGGGCAAAGGTATATGGACATAATACAATTTCAATAGATGATACAGACGATCCATATGCCTATGGTTTTCAGGTTATTTAAGTGTGCCAAGATTCAGTTTTATAAGCAAGGTACTACTTTGGTAACAAATGTTACCTTTAAACTAATTCAGGGACCTTATCTTTGAAATTTGACTGCTTATGGAACTATTAGAAATTTTTGGATATTTTGGTGCTTTGTTAATTGGGGTAGTTCTCGGTTTAATTGGGGGTGGTGGTTCTATCCTAACTGTACCTATTCTAGTTTATTTGCTGGCTGTTAACCCAATGACTGCGACTGCATATTCTTTATTTGTTGTAGGAACTTCTTCCTTATTTGGTGCAATTCAAAATTTCAAAAAAGGTTTGGTAGACGTTAAAACTGCACTAGTATTTGCTACACCAGCTTTTATAGCAGTGTATATTACAAGGCGCTATATAATGCCTGCCTTGCCAGATACTTTTTTTAGTATTGGAACTTTTGTAATGACTAAGAACATCGCTATTATGGTGTTTTTTGCAGCTATTATGCTGATTGCAGCCATTGCCATGATCAGAGATAAAAAGAAAGACAACGAAGGGGAGGAAGGCCCAATTTCTTATAACTATCCTATGATTGTTTTGGAAGGTGGGGTAGTAGGGGTACTCACAGGTATTGTAGGCGCTGGAGGCGGATTCCTCATTATTCCTGCTTTGGTACTATTTGCAAAACTACCTATGAAAAAAGCTGTAGCCACTTCACTACTCATTATTGCCATTAAATCTTTGTTTGGTTTTATTGGAGATGTACAAACCATTGCTATTGACTGGGTTTTTTTAGGAAGCTTTACTCTTTTATCTATTGCAGGTATTTTCTTAGGAATTTACCTGTCTAAATTCATTCCTGGACACAAACTCAAAAAGTCTTTTGGTTGGTTTGTACTACTCATGGGTGTGTATATTATGTATAAAGAATTGGGGTAGTAATTCTTTTGTCATTTGGTTTTAAAATGATACCAAAAAGAATTATTTGATTAATCTTTTATAACTTTAAAAGAAAAATCATGAAATACCTATTCATTTGCTTTATGATCTTTATCTCATGTTCCAATAATGATAAGGAATATGAAGGCAACCCAACAGAATTTAAAGACATTTCTTTTCTTACAACTACTAATGAAAATGTTAACGGAGGTTCACAGTTTGCTTACTTGAGTACGGGATTACTCCAAGACGGTGTAGCCTACTGTTTTTGTCAGCTTCAATGTTCCAGAGATGGCAAAACAGTATTTTCATTACAATACAATGAAGACACAAACTATTTAAGGTATAAGGAAAGCCCTTCAGAAGAATATACATATTATGATACTTCTGATTGGTGTATTAAATATGAATGAAAGGGATTCACTCCTAGATCCCCTTCAGGGATTCACTCATTTCAGTCGTGCAACCCTAAAAAGGAATCCAATACAATTATGAAAACCCAAGATAGCTAGCGCTATTTTTTGGTTTTTTTATCCCCAACCATTTACAAGAGTAAGTTCTTGACACTTTTTGGTATAAAAAAACCCACAACTTTGTTGTGGGTTTTCTTTTGCGGAGAAAGAGGGATTCGAACCCCCGGAGGTGTGACCCTCAACAGTTTTCAAGACTGCCGCATTCGACCACTCTGCCATTTCTCCTTGCGGTTATGCGGGTGCAAATATAGGAACCTTTTTCAATTATGAAAAGGTATTTTAATGTTTTTTTTATTTTATTAAAAAAGGGTAAATATCTAATGGATTGACACTATTTTTGTTGCCATGGAAGAATGGTACCACTATCTGTTGTTAGTAGTTGTTGGTTTTACGGTTGGCTTTGTAAATACTATGGCAGGGGGAGGGTCTTTGTTGTCCCTTCCAGTTTTAATTTTTTTGGGTTTACCTCCTTCAGTGGCCAATGGGACCAATAGAGTCGCTATAGTAATACAAACAGCACTTGGAACTGCAGGCTTTAAAAGTAAAGGGGTGTCTACCTATCCATTTAATCTTTATCTGGCCATAACTGCTTTTATAGGATCCATAATAGGGGCTAATATTGCAGTAGACATTAAGGGAGAGACTTTTAATAAGATTTTGGCCATTATTATGGTGGCTGTAGTGTTGATTATACTTTTTAAGCCTAAAATGAAGACAGAAGTCCTTGAGGAGCGACTCAAGGGGAAATATTTGGTTTTTGCCATGATTGGGTTTTTCTTTTTTGGAATTTATGGTGGCTTTATTAACGCTGGATTGGGCTTTTTAATGATGATTTTTTTACACGGCGTGAACCGATTGAGTTTGGTCAAAACGAATATGACCAAGGTTTCCGTTGTATGCCTCTATACCATAGCTGCATTGGCTGTTTTTGCTTATAATGACAAAGTAGATTGGCTCATTGGTGGAGTACTTGCTGTAGGTAATGGAACAGGTGCTTGGGTGGCGTCTAGGTATTCTGTAAAAAAAGGCGATGGCTTTATAAAAAAGTTTATGGTCGCTATGATAGTCATTATGGCTATTAAACTTTGGTTTTTTAATACTTAAATAACATATAAATCCCTATGAATAATATATTAGAGGCTTTAGAATGGCGATACGCTGTCAAAAAATTTGACGATAAAGCAAGCTTAACAGAGCAGCAAATTCTCGAAGTTAAAAAAGTGTTTAATCTCAGTGCTAGTTCTTATGGGCTACAACCCTATAAGATGATCATAGTTCAAAATCCTGAATTAAAAGAAAAACTGGTTGCTGCTAGTTTTGGGCAACAGCAAATTTCACAATCTGCAGCAATACTTGTCTTTACTGTTAGAACAGATTTTGGGATGGATTATATTGACCAATATTTTGAGGATATGTCCACGAAAAGGCAAATACCTTTGCAAAATTTGGAGGGGTATAAAAACTTTATGAAAGGATCTTTTGCCAATAAATCTCAGGAAGAAATAAGGTCTTGGTCCGTGAATCAAGTGTACCTTACAATGGGTCATATGTTGGCTTCTTTAGCTGCTATGAAAATTGACGCATGCCCTATGGAAGGTTTAGACCCCAATGCATATGATAAAATATTGGATTTGGAAGCTAAACAGTTAAAAACAATCATAGCTATGCCTATAGGGGTAAGGGCTACAGATGACGCTACAGCGTCTGCGTTAAAAGTCCGTAAAGATTTATCAGAAATTATTATTGAACTGTAGTTTGCTGTTGAATACTAAAAATTAGTACCCTACATAATCTACAATTTCTAATCCATAGCCTACCATTCCAACTCTCTTGGTTTGTTGGGCATTGGATAACAGTTTAATCTTGGAGATGTTTAAGTCATGTAAGATTTGGGCACCTACTCCGTAATCCTTACTGTCCATATCTATTGGTGGGGCCTCCAAAATTCCTTTAGCTTGGTTTTCCTTTAACTGACCCAATCGAGACACTAAATTTAAAACAGAAGACTCTTGGTTAATGAAAACCACAGCGCCTTTTTCTGCTTGGTTAATGGCCTTAAACATTCTATCTAATTTTTGGTCAGGATTATTAGTCAGTGTACCCAGGATGTCATTGTTTATTAAGCTTGAATTTATTCTGGTGAGAATAGGCTCTTCTTTTTTCCAACTTCCTTTTGTAAGGGCTATATGCACTTGTTTGTTGGTGGTTTGTTCATAGGCTCTCACTCTAAATTCTCCAAAACGGGTTTGTATGTCAAAGTCTTCCTTTTTTTCGATGAGACTGTCGTGCTCCATTCTATAGGCAACCAAGTCTTCAATAGAAACAATTTTAAGATCAAACTTTTTAGCAACTTCTAAAAGCTGAGGCAGTCTGGCCATGGTGCCGTCCTCATTCATGATTTCTACGATTACTCCTGCAGGAGAAAAGCCTCCTAATCTAGCGAAATCTATAGCAGCTTCTGTATGGCCTGTTCGTCTGAGTACTCCTCCTTCTTTAGCTACTAAAGGAAATATATGTCCTGGTTTAGACAGGTCATTGGGTTTGGTGTTTTTATCTGTTAGTGCTTTAATAGTTTTAGCCCTGTCAGCGGCAGAAATTCCAGTAGTAACACCATGGCCTTTTAAATCTACGGAAACCGTAAAGGCTGTCTCAAGTGGGTCTGTATTGTTTTGCACCATTCGGTGAAGGGATAAGGTTTCGCAACGGCGCTCCGTGAGAGGCGCACAGATGAGGCCTCTACCATGTGTGGCCATGAAATTAATCATGTCTGGTGTCACAGCTTCTGCAGCCGCTAAAAAGTCTCCTTCGTTTTCCCTGTTTTCGTCGTCTACAACGATAATTACTTTTCCAGCTTTTATATCTGCAATGGCACTTTCTATGGTATTTAAGGCGCTATTCTCTTTCATGTTACTTTCTTTTTCTAACGAATATATTTTTAAAGAAATCTATTATACTTCCGAATTGTACCATTCCTTTGTCTTCAGTGGCTCTTTTGGTTAAAAACACCCCTAAAGGAAGCATGATTAGGGTAGGGATCCATGCGCCAAAAAATGGAGATATATTGCCTTCTTTGGCATAATTATAGGTAAAAACACCTAAGAAGTAATAGGTTAAAAACAATACAATTGCTATGACCATAGGGAGTCCTAGACCTCCTTTTCTGATGATTGCTCCAAGCGGTGCTCCTACAAAAAACAATACAATACAGGAGAGGGCAAGGGCGTATTTTTTATGCAATGACAAGGCGTGCATATTGTATATTTTATACCTTATCATGAGTTCTTTGCGTTTTGTTTGAATGGTGAGCGCAGACATGGTGATGGTATTAATAGCCTCAGAAATTATTTGTGTGCCTTGAATAGGAGTGAATTTCGCTAGCATAGCATCTATAGAAGGTAAACTGTCTAAAGGCATAGCAGCTAAAGCAGAGTCTTTGGGTGTTTCTGGGGCAATAGTTCTTAATTGAATTCCCATTCTCTCTGTGATATTTTTTGATAATGCTGCCACAATAACTGCATTGTTGTTTGTGATAGAGTCCATGTCTCTTCTTAGTTCAATAACATTTTTCATCTTATCACTATTTCCCTCCATTTGCTCATCCATGTCTACCATGTTAAGTTCTGTTAGGTCTATATTAATGGTATATGTTTCAAAATTAGAGACTGCGTATGGATGTTTTTGATGGTTTTTACTTGTCGTTACACTGAGGCTTTCATAGTAGTGCCCATCTTTTAATACTAGTTTTATGAGATTGCTGTTTTCTGAACTAAGTAATTCTCCCTCTTTTGCTTTAATTACAGTGGTATTAATTTGATTTTCTGTCTTTTTATGTATGGTTACATCTCTTAGGTATCGGTCATTTTCACCATATTTTTCTTGCACAAGAATGGTCATTCCTGTGCCCTCAAATTCACTAAATAATCCCTCGGCAATGGCTACAGCAGGTTTTACTTTAGCAATATTTTTTTTCAGACTATAAGATTTAAGCTCTGCTGCTGGAATGACCCTGTCAGCAAAATAAAAAGTAACTAAACCCAATACACTCACTAAAACAATAAGTGTTCTCATGGAGCGTTGTAAGGATATTCCAGAGGCTTTCATTGCCGCAAATTCATAGTGCTCTGCAAAGGTTCCAAAGGTTAAAATAGAGGACAATAGTACCGTTAATGGGAGTACTTTTTCTGTGAGATTTGGTAAGAGATAAAAAATGAATTTTCCAATAATAACTAGGTCCAATCCTTTCCCAGCCAAGTTATCTATATACAACCAAATAGATTGGAAGATGAATATAAACATCAGTATCACAAAAGCACTTAGGAAGTTGTAGACAAACCTAGTGAGTATGTATCTGTCTAGGATTCTCACTCTTTAATAATGTAGTAACCCAGGTCAATATATTTTTTCTCATCAAAGGAAAAAAGATTTGGCGCTAAGTTTGTGTTGGTTTCGTATTTCGTGATCGTGATGGTCGTTTGGGTACCGTTTTTACCTGTTTCAATGACTTTATAGACTTCTTTTTTTTGGCTGTCAACACCCAATAAAATATGAGCAATATCTGAATTACTGTCTATTGGGATTAGTTTAATGTATTGAATTTTTCTGTTTCCAACATTCTGTGCAATGTCCCATTGAAAGCGATAGCCTTCGTTATAAAAGCTCAATATTTTAGCCGGATTCATCTCTTCTCCTGCATCTTGATTAGAAACAATAGTGACTTCTTCATTTTCTGGGACTATGGTATAGGTGTTTTTAGTGTCATTTATTTGTATTATACCCAAATATTCGAAACGATATTTTTTCCCTTTGAGTTGAACCTTTCCTGAAGTTTCTTGGTTTATACTAGCCTCTGCACTGTATAGGTTATAATTAAATTGAAGACTAACATTTTCTTGAGCTAAGAGCTTGTCTGAAACATCTTTCAGTAGTGCTTTGGAAGCGTCTTGTGACCAAGCGAATGAGCAAACACTGAGTAATAATAAAAATATCTTATACATCTTTTTGGTTTTCATTGTCTAATAATTGTTGTAAAGCGACCATATCTTGAACAAGAACTTGTCTTGCTTTACTTCCTTCGAACGGGCCTACAATTCCTGCAGCTTCCAATTGATCTACAATTCTTCCTGCCCTGTTATAGCCTAATTTTAGTTTTCTTTGAATAAGTGATGCGGATCCTTGTTGTGCAATGACAATGACCTCTGCTGCCTCTCTAAACATGGCGTCTCTTTCAGAAATATTATAGTCTATAGTGCTGCTATTATCTTCTCCAATATATTCTGGGAGTAGATACGCTTCTGGATACGCCCTTTGAGAACCAATAAAATCTGTGATTTTTTCTACCTCTGGAGTGTCTACAAAAGCACATTGTATTCTGGTGACGTCATTCCCTTGGGTATATAACATATCTCCTCTACCAATTAATTGGTCTGCACCTTGGCTGTCTAGAATTGTTCTAGAATCTATCTTTGACGTAACCCTAAACGCAATTCTCGCCGGGAAGTTGGCCTTTATGATTCCTGTAATTACATTAACTGAAGGCCTTTGGGTGGCTACAATAAGGTGAATTCCAATGGCTCTGGCCAATTGGGCCAAACGCGCAATTGGGGTTTCTACTTCTTTTCCAGCCGTCATAATTAAATCTGCAAATTCGTCTATGACTAGTACAATATAAGGTAGAAACTTGTGGCCGTCGTTTGGATTGAGTTTTCTGGCCTTGAATTTTGTATTGTATTCTTTAATATTTCGCACCATGGCGTGCTTGAGTAATTCATAGCGGTTGTCCATCTCTATACAAAGAGAGTTTAAGGTGTGAATTACTTTTGTATTGTCTGTTATAATGGCGTCTTCTACATCTGGTAGCTTGGCCAAATAATGTCTTTCAATTTTATTAAAAAGGGTAAGTTCTACCTTTTTAGGGTCTACTAATACAAATTTTACCTCTGCAGGGTGTTTTTTATAAAGTAGTGAGGTAAGCACGGCATTTAGTCCAACTGATTTTCCTTGACCTGTTGCTCCAGCCATGAGCATATGAGGCATTTTAGCTAAATCTACTACAAACGTTTCATTTGAAATGGTTTTTCCAAACGCGATGGGTAATTCCATGGCAGCGTTTTGAAATTTAGCAGAGGCTATTACAGAACGCATTGAAACGGTACTTGGATTTTTGTTAGGCACTTCAATTCCAATGGTCCCTTTTCCTGGTATTGGGGCAATAATTCTAATCCCTAAAGCAGCTAAGGATAAGGCAATGTCGTCTTCTAAATTCTTTATTTTAGAGATTCTTACACCTGCATCAGGAACTATTTCATATAGGGTTACTGTGGGTCCTATGGTCGCTTTAATCTGAGCAATACCAATGTTGTAGTTTTTAAGGGTCTCCACAATTTTAACCTTGTTCTCTTCTAATTCCTCCTCATTGATTGTAATTCCAGATTCCCCTCCGTGCTTTTCTAACAGATCCAAGGAAGGAAATTTATAGTTAGAGAGTTCTAGGGTAGGGTCAAAGGCCCCAAAGTCCTTGAGTAATTGGTTGGACAAATTATCAGTACTTTCTTCTTCCTCGTCAATAGCAGCGACCTCAATTTCTATATTTTCGGGAGCTGGTGAGCTTGTTTTTTCTTTGTGACTGGATGCATCCGAAATAGAGAACTCTTTTTCTACCGTTTCTAATCCAGAAGCTTCTTCGTCTTGTGCTATATCAGTTTCCTCTTGTTCCTCACTTTCTTCTATCAATTTTTGCAAGGGAGAAAGCTCTTCTATATCTGACCTGTGGGTGTATGGATCTACAATATCATTTTCAGTTTCTGTTTCTTCCACCATAGGTGTGGGTTTAAAACGGGCAAAAAACCTGCCTAGGGATTGTGGGTTAAAATTAAACACCCTTACTATGAATATGATAAAAAAGACAGAAAGAGACAATGAAAGCCCTGTACTTCCTATATAATCTAAGGCAATATCCTTAATTTCATAACCCATTACACCTCCAAAAATCGGATAGCTGTCTGCAGTAAACCCTAATGTTATACTTAGAAATAGAGCGGAGTACAATCCCCAAAACCAAATCTTGTAGAGAGAGCTTTTTGGCAGACTCAAAAATATATAAAACCCACTAATACATACTAAACTGGACAATATTAAAGCGCTTATTCCCAAACCCTTATAAACGAAAAAATAGCCTAATGCAGCACCTATTTTATTTAGCGCATTCCTAGCCGCTACCTCTCTATCTAAAAAAGCACTTAAGATGCTCTGGTCTTCCTGCCAATGATTTAAAAAGGAAATAAAAGATATGGACATTGCTAAGCCAATGATCAAAATAACAAAACCAATAATGACTTTGTTTTTTTTTGAAATCTCAAGCTTTAATTTAGGGGTGCTTTTTTTATGTAGTTGGTCACTTGCCTTTTTAGCCATTGTGAGGTGTTACTTTTTTAGAGTACAGCTAAAGCTGCTTCATAGTTAGGCTCATCTACAATTTCATTCACCTGTTCTGTGTAGATTACTTTACCTGAAGGGTCTATAACAACTACAGCTCTAGAATGTAATGGAGCTAATGGCCCTTCAGTAAAACTGACTCCGTAATCTTGTCCAAAATATCCCGTTTTAAAATCAGAAAGGTTCACAACGTTTTCTAAGCCCTCTGCACCACAAAATCTAGCTTGTGCAAAAGGAAGGTCTTTAGAGATGCAAAGTACTACCGTATTTTCTTTAGCACTTCCCATTTTATTGAAAGATCTTACGGACTGTGCACAGGTACCTGTATCTATACTTGGAAAAATATTAAGAATAATGTTCTTGCCACTAAAGTCTTCTAATGTTTTTTCTGATAAATCAGAAGCAGTAAGTGTGAAATCTGGTGCATGGCTTCCTACTGTTGGAAGTGCGCCTATAGTTTGTAATGGAGTTCCTTTTAAGTGTACCGTTGCCATAATTGAAATTTTAGACTATAAAAATACGCTATTTGAAGAAGACCAAAAAAAAAATCTCCCAATAGGAGATTTTTAATTTAATAGGAAAAATATGTATTCCTTTTATAACAAAAAGCACTGATTGTATTATTTATCAATTGCGCCTAAAACTCTTTTCATAAAGTTGTTCAAAGCCTCTTTTTTAGGGGTCCCACTAGCAATAGTTTTTTGGACCTCTACTGCACCATAAAGGTTTGAGATTAATTCGCCTATAACGTCTAACTCTTCATCTTTCAAGGATGAGATTTCACAAATGGACTCCAGAGTTTCAATGGTTTCCTCTAAATAATCAACATCATTTTCTTCTACAAAAGAAAGTAAATGTTTAATGACTGGTAATTTCATTGACTAGTGTTTTAAGTACGTCGTATTTGTTGGTTTGTACTTGGTTTAAAAGCGTCCCACCTGAAAAAGCAGCAAAGGTAGGCAGGTTGTCTACTTGAGCTAATTTTCTAGATTCAGGAAATTTTTCAGCATCGGCCATAACGAATGTTATGGCTTCATTTTCCTGGGCCTCTTTTTTGAATTTAGGTTTCATGATCCTACAATTACCACACCAAGTAGCACTGTATTGTACCATCACCTTGGGATTTTGAGCAATTATTTCTGCTAAATTGTCTTGTTCTAATTCTACAACCATTATTAAATTATTTTTGAGATTAAAGCGGGGCTATTGCCCCGCCAAAATTTGTTCAAGGATTAGTGAGAAGCTAAATAATTAGCCACACCATCTCTGTCAGCAGACATCGCATCTTTTCCTTCTTCCCAGTTGGCAGGGCAAACTTCTCCATTTTTTTGAACGTGCGAATAAGCATCGATCAAACGGATAAATTCTTGTACATTTCTTCCAAGAGGCATGTGGTTTATTCCTTCGTGGAAAACAGTTCCTTCCTCATCTATTAGGTATGTCGCTCTGTAAGTAACATTGTCACCTTCTAAAAGTACCACCCCTGAGTTTTCATCGTATTGTTGTTCTGTAGCATCTAAAATATCTAAAACAGCCGCTAAGTTTCTATTGCTGTCTGCTACTAAAGGATAACTTACTCCTTCAATACCACCGTTATCTTTTGGGGTGTTTAACCAAGCAAAATGAACTTCTGCAGTATCACAAGAGGCTCCAATAACCATAGTGTTTCTTTTTTCAAAATCTGCAAGTGCATCTTGAAATGCGTGTAATTCTGTTGGACATACAAATGTAAAATCCTTTGGATACCAGAATAATAATACTTTTTTGTTGTTTTTTTGAGCTTCCTCTAAAATGTTAATTTTAAAGGTGTCACCCATCTCATTCATTGCGTTAACGCTTAAATTTGGAAATTTTTTTCCTACAAAGGCCATAGTTAATTGTTTTGTTATTTGAAGCTGCAAAAGTACAACTAACTAAGTCTTATAAAAAATACCAGCCTACTTTATAACAATAGGGCTATAAGAAAAATCGATAGGAGAATTAAACCTCTTTTAATTGGGCTATTTTTATTTGAAAAGCGGCAAATAGCAAAGTCATAAATGGACTCAACCAATTGAATATGGCATATACAAAATAGTCTGCTACACCAACCCCTAATACGCCAGAATGATATGCACCACAAGTATTCCAAGGGATAAGGACTGAAGTTACTGTTCCTGAATCTTCAAGGGTTCTACTGAGGTTCTCTGGAGCCAAACCTTTGTCTTTATAAGCTTTAGCGAACATCTTTCCAGGAATTACAATGGCTAAGTATTGGTCTGAGGCAGTTACATTTAGCGCCAAACAACTCGCTACCGTACTGGCAAAAAGACCAAAGGTTGTCTTAGCCATTCCCAAGAGTGTTTCGCTAATTTTAGATAGCGCACCAATTCCATCCATAATGCCTCCAAAGACCATAGCGCACATGATTAACCATATAGTTCCTAACATTCCAGACATACCTTTAGAGGTGAAAAGGTCGTTTAGGGTAACATTGTCGGTGGCAATTTCTGTGCTTACTGTAATGGCGTTTAAGATTCCTTTATAGCCGTTTTCAAAGTTGAGTTCTTTAGCTCCCGACAAACCAGCAATAATTTCGGGTTGAAAGATTAGGGCAAAAACACCTCCTAAAAGCGTTCCAATAAGTAAAGCCATAAGGGGTGGTGTTTTCTTTAGAATCATTAAAATAACACCTAATGGCACTAAAAACAACCAACCACTTATATTAAAAGTAGCGTCTATGCTATTGAGGATAGACTGGGTGTCTGCTTCTCCTGAAGTGTCTATTGTGAGGCCTAATACAACAAAAACAATCAGTGTGACTACAAGCGTGGGAACTGTTGTGAGCAGCATATACCTAATATGAGTGAACAAATCACCTCCAGCCATTGCTGGCGCAAGGTTTGTAGTGTCGCTTAGTGGCGACATTTTGTCTCCAAAATAAGCTCCAGACAAGACCGCTCCTGCTGTCATTCCCATGGGGATTCCAAGGGCATTTCCAATACCGATAAGGGCAATACCTACCGTTGCAGACGTAGTCCATGAGCTACCTGTTGCTATGGAAATGATAGCACAAATAATGACGCAGGCAGCCAGAAATATGGTGGGGTTTAGGATTTGCAGTCCGTAATAAATCATGGCCGGTATTATACCACTAACGAGCCAAGTGCCAGATAAAGCACCTACCATCAGTAGAATGAGTAAAGCACCTGTGGTGGATTTTAAATTCTCCGCTACTTCTGCTAACATTTTATCGTAAGAAACTTGATGAAAAAATCCTACTACTGCAGCTATTGCTCCTCCTATGAGCAATATAAATTGATTGGAACCGCTTAGGGCGTCGTCTCCAAAGACAAAAACATTGTAAGCCAGTAAAACAACTAATAATACAACGGGTATTAAAGAAGCTTTAAGGGAAATAGATTTTGGAGTAGACGCTTTTGAATTCATAATAATAATTTAGTAAAGCGTAATATTACAATTTTACATGCCTTTATGCAAGGCTACTTTATCTATACAGTTCAATATAAGCGCTAAGGTTTCTTCTGGAAAGTGATCTAGTCCAATTGAAAAACGTATTAAACCCTCCCCAAGACCCATTTGAATTTGTTCCTCTTTAGATATTTCAGAAGAGGTAGAACTTCCCGAGGCAGAAAAAAGCGTTTTGTAAAATCCTAAACTTACAGCCAAGTAGCCTACGCCAGCATCTTGCATGGCTTCCATTAGAGCATTTGCTTTTTCTAGACTACCTGCGTCCAGTGTCATTAATCCACCATACCCAAATCCTGGTTCTAATTGTTTTTCAAGGGTTTGCTTTCCCTTATGGCTCGCTAGTCCAGGATACATGACTTTGAAACCTGCCGCTTGAAGCCCTCTCGCTATACAGTAGGCGTTGTCTGAATGTTTGGCCATTCTTAAAGGCAGTGTTTTTAAATTTTTATGTATTGAAGCGGCCCTGTGGCTATCTAGTGTGCTTCCAAAGAGCATGGCTGCCCCTTGATTGACATCTCTAAGGGAGTTGCAGAAATTTTCTGAAGCACAAACCACGCCAGCGACTGCATCTGAGGTGCCGTTTATAAATTTTGTTAGACTGTGTATGACTATGTGAGCACCATGTTTAAGTGGGGCGATCATTAATGGGGTAAAGGTGTTGTCTACCACAAGAGTGAGCTGGTATTTTTGGGCTATTGCTGCCAGCGCGTTTATATCACTAATTTCTAAAAGTGGATTACTCATTGCCTCACAGTATAAAACTTTTGTTTTAGGCGTTATGGCAGCTATAACAGCCTGGAGGTCAGTAGTGTCTACAAAACTGGTTTGTACGCCGTATTTAGGCATAAAGTTTTTTAATAGGGCATAGGTGCCTCCGTAAATAGTTCTGCTGCTTACAATGTGCTCTTCTGCAGCACACAACTGAAATAAAACGGCCGTAATTGCACCCATTCCACTGCCAAATACATGGGCAGCTTCACTTCCTTCCATTGAAGCTAAGCTGCTGGCTAACATATTGTTGGAAGGTGTACTGTGTCTGCTGTATAGAAAACAACCTTCATTGGTGCCTTCAAAAGTATCCGACATATCCTTTGCTGTGTTAAATGCATACGTACTGCTGTCTGAAATAGACGGATTTACACCACTATGGGCACCAGTGTTATGTTGAGATAAAATAGATTCTGCACCAAATTTTGAAGTTTTCATAAAATAAATTTAAGTAAATCTACTTATGTAATTGAATATTTACAATTCAAAATATATTTAACAGATAATTTATCTAAATAGTATAAAATTTTTAGAAAATAAATCTTTTTATATCTCTAAATGATTATTTTGCTTTTAAAATTATCTAAAAATGATAGACCACATTGACAAAAATCTTTTAAAACTTCTCCAAGAAGACAGTAAAAAACCCAACAAGTATTACGCTAACCAACTTGGGCTATCTAATACGGCTATATATGAACGCATAAAAAAATTAGAGCGTTCAGGAATTATATCTAAGTATGCTGCCGTATTAGATAAATCAAAAGTAAACAAGAATTTCGTGGCATTTTGTCATGTTAAATTACAGCAACACTCTAAAGATATGGTCCTTCAATTTGAAAGAGAGATTGCCCGTTTAGAGGCTGTAGTAAGCTGTTTTCATATCGCTGGTGAATACGACTATTTATTGAAAATTCATTTAGAAGACATGGCTGCTTACAGGGATTTTATGGTGCGTAAACTCACGACTATTTCAGCTATTGGAAGTACTCAAAGTGCCTTTGTGATTAGTGAAATAAAAGATACTGGACATATACCTTTGTAAGCTAAAACTTATGTGGTAATTTTGTTATAATTTACTAAAATAAAAAATATGGATGCTTTTGATGTAGCCGTGATAGGTTCAGGACCTGGAGGTTATGTAGCAGCAATTCGCTGTGCACAATTAGGCCTTAAAACGGCTTTGATAGAAAAATATAATACTTTAGGAGGAACCTGTTTAAATGTAGGTTGTATTCCTTCTAAAGCTTTGTTAGATTCTTCCCACCATTATGAAGACGCAACAAAACATTTTGACACCCACGGTATTGAAATTCCAGGAGAAATTATTGCCAATCTCTCTAAAATGGTTGCCAGAAAAGACAGTGTTGTAGCACAAACTACCAAAGGGATTGAGTTTCTGATGGACAAAAATAAAATTACGGTACTTCATGGTTTCGGTAGTTTCAAAGATGCACATACTATTTCTGTCAAGGGCAATGATGGAAAGACCATCACCATCTCAGCGAAGCATACTATTATTGCTACAGGGTCAAAACCCAGTCAATTGCCGTTTATTACCCAAGACAAAGAGCGTATTATTACGTCTACTGAAGCCCTATCTCTTCCAGAAATCCCCAAACATTTAGTGGTTATTGGTGGTGGTGTTATTGGTCTCGAACTAGGACAGGTTTACAAAAGATTGGGTGCAGAGGTAACCGTGGTGGAGTATGCAGACCGCATTATTCCTTCTATGGATGCTGCACTCTCTAAGGAGCTAACTAAAGTGATGAAAAAACAGAAAGTAAAATTTCTTTTGTCACACGGTGTAAAAGAAGTCACTCGAAAAGGAGATATTGTTACTATTAAAGCCAACGATAAAAAAGGTGCAGAAGTAGTTTTAGAGGCAGATTACTGTTTGGTTGCAGTGGGTAGAAGTCCTTATACGGCTGGTTTAAATGCAGAAGCTGCAGGGGTAAATCTCGATGAAAGAGGCAGGATTGTTACGAACAGTCATTTACAAACTGACACACCTCATATATACGCTATTGGCGATGTTGTTGCTGGCGCAATGCTTGCCCATAAAGCAGAAGAAGAAGGTACTATGGTAGCTGAGATTATAGCAGGGCAAAAACCTCATATTGATTATAATTTGATCCCTGGTGTTGTGTACACCTGGCCAGAGGTAGCTGCAGTTGGAAAAACAGAGGAGCAATTAAAGGAAAGTAATACTCCTTACAAAGTGGGTCAATTTCCAATGAGAGCTCTTGGAAGATCTAGAGCAAGTATGGACCTAGATGGTTTTGTGAAAATCTTGGCACACAAAGAAACCGATGAAGTTTTGGGAGTGCATATGATAGGAGCAAGATGTGCAGATCTCATTTCAGAAGCTGTAGTAGCTATGGAATTTAGGGCCTCTGCAGAAGATATTTCAAGAATGTCTCATGCACATCCCACCTTCGCAGAAGCCATAAAGGAAGCTGCCCTAGCCGCTACAGAAGACAGGGCTTTACACATATAATTTAAATTTTGACACAAAAAAAGCCCGCTAATAACGGGCTTTTCTATTACTGCGAATTTTAGTATCCTAAATTAACCATTGTGACTACCGTCACAATAAGGTGGATTTGAGGTTTTTTTACAGCTACATAAAAAGGCTGTTTTTTCTTCAGAAACACTAAATTTCAGGGAAGGTGTAGCGTTATGTTTTCTATGTGAACTGTCACAAAAGGGTTCGTTTTCTGTATACCCGCAGGTACACCAAGCATAATTTTTATCTTTTTCTAAGCTAACCTCAACAGGTCCTGATGTCTTTTCACTCATAACATTATTTTTTTTTAAATATACAAGAAATATAATCTTTTACAAATCCCTTTTTGTGCTCGTATAAAAATGACAGACTAACACAGCATAACACAAAAAGTAATGCACAAGCAAAAGCTTCGGGTACATTGAGCGATTTTTTAAAAAACTTATACAGTCCAAAACCATGGAAGCTTCCGTATAAAATTATCGCGTGAATGACATAGATACTCAAGGTGTTTTGACCAATGGCTAAAAGTGTTTTGTATTGAAGGAAATGCCTCCCAAGCATAAATACAGCCAGAACCCACAACACATCTCCGAGTCTAATAAAAAGGTAATTATTGAAGGCTACAGCCCTGAATACTTTCCAGCCAAATTGATCGTCTAGCCAAATGAAAAATCTGGAAGAGTCATACTTTAACCAAGTGCCTAAAATAAATAATACCATTATAGCGATGGGATAAAACATTTTTTTATGACTTAGTTTTAGTAAGGTCATGGCAATAAAAGCCCCGTAGAAGCTATATCCTACCCAGGGAATAAAGGTGAATAAAGATCCATTTTCACGGGTAAAATAATGGCTTAAAGCTATTGGCCAATTGGACAAATCCAAACCTTTAAACCAGGGTTCAATGCTAAAAATAAGTGTTGCTAATATAAACGCAATTAAAGCAAATGCCCTTCTGGACCAATGGCCTACTAATTTATAGGCAAAAATGACCACTAGAATGGCTAAACCAATACAATGCAACACATCTACATAAAAGAAACTTGGATAAATTTGCCCGTTTAAGAGTCCCTGGATGTTAAGTCGCAATAAATACCCTAGGACAATCAGTTGCAGCCCTCTTTTTAATCCTTTTTTAATTCTTTTATTAACATATTCAGTGTGGGTGTTTTTGAATAATAGATAAGTGAATATTAATCCCGACGCAGTGAAAAATACCGGTGCTGTAATGCCTCTAAAATAAGTCCAAATTTGAAACCAGCCCTGTTCTTGATCTCTGAATTGTGTGGCGAGTAATCCATCTATAAAATGTCCTTGTAACATCATAAGAATTGCCCAAGCTCTAATGGCGTCTATAAAATGTAATCGCTTTTGCTCCATATGGGCTAACTCCAAAATTAAGGGTATCTTTACGGTTCAAAAGTAGCAAATAAAAACACGTTAAACCCCATAATTAGTTCTCGTGATTACCGCTTTTAAAAATCATTTAAACACGCAATTTAAGGAACTTACCACAAGTAAATTTTTATTGGCTTGCAGTGGTGGGGTAGATTCAGTGGTGCTGGCCCATTTGTGTGCTCAGTGTGGTTTGACTTTTGCTTTGGCCCATTGTAATTTCAATTTACGAGGGGCTGCTTCTGCAGCCGATGCGCAATTTGTAATCGATTTAGGTCTTGAATTAGACGTGCCAGTTTTCCAAACAAGCTTTGACACCAATGCATACGTAAAAGCACAAAAGGTTTCTATTCAAATGGGGGCTAGAACACTTCGTTATGATTGGTTTGACCAGCTAATTAAGACGCATGAATACCAATTTTTACTCACTGCACACCATAGAGAAGACGCCCTAGAAACCATGTTTATCAATTTATCTAGAGGAACAGGAATAAATGGATTGTTAGGTATCCCTGAGAAAAGAGACTACATTAGAAGACCGCTACTATCTTTTGCAAAATCTGCCATAGTTGATTTCGCCAAAAATAATCAGATACTGTGGCGAGAAGACAGTACTAATGCTAGTACTACTTACCTCAGAAATAAAATCAGACACGAAGTATTGCCTCTAATGGCTGATTTGCATTCAACTGCTTTGGAAAATATGGTGCAAACTCAGCTGCATTTGAAAGAGACTTCACAACTGGCTTCTTTGTATTTGGAACAACTTAAAAAAGATCTTTGGTCAGTAGAAGACAACGAAATTCACATTACTATAGACTTATTGATTGATACTCCATCAGTTTTATCCGTCATTTATGGATTGTTTTCTCCTTATGGTTTCAATGACGCTACTGCAGTTCTTGAACTGTGTCAGCGTGAAAATGGAAAAAAACTATTGTCTCCTAGCCATCTATTACTAAAAGATAGAAGTAATCTCATTTTAACGCCCCTTGAATCCTCGTTCATAGCAAAGGAATCGGTGCATATTTTCCCAGGAGAATCTGTTATTGAATATCCCATTCAATTGAGTATATCAAAAATCAAGGAAGTTTCTCCTGCAGACCATCACAAATTTATTATTGTAGATGAAGATACGCTAGCATATCCATTACAACTCAGACACCCAAAAGAAGGCGATGTCTTTTACCCCAATGGGATGATAGGGAAAAAGAGGGTGTCCAAGTTTTTAAGAGATGAAAAAATAAATGTAATTTCAAAAGCTTCTATTTGGTTGTTGACAGACGCAAAAGATCAAATTATATGGGTCGTAGGATATAGGGCAGACAGACGGTTTGTTTCTAAATTAAATACAGATAAATCATTATATTTCAATATTTTATGAGAAAAATAATTATTCTTTTTGCTTTTTTGTTCATCAGCCCTAAAGGAATGGTATTTGGTCAAGATTTTTCTTTTCCAATGTCTGCTACTGAGGATCCTGTACAATGGACGCCATCTGTGACCAAAAAAAATGACAGTATATATATAATTTCATTAATTGGGACTATTGAAAAAGGCTGGCATTTGTATTCTCAATATTCACCAGAAGGCGGGTCTCAACCAGCTATTTTTAATTTTGAAAATCAGAAGAATTCCTTTTTGTTGTTAGGTAATACTGAAGAAAGTCAGACACATAGTGAATATTCTGACGTTTTTAATGTCACAGAGATTTTTTTTAAAGACAGTGTAACCTTTAAACAACGCCTAGAAATTAAGGACAAAGGGCTTTCAGAAATTTCATTTTCAATAGATTATCAGGTTTGTAAAGAAGTTTGTATTCCAAATATAATTCGCTTTACAGTTGCTTTGGAAACCGGAAAAGAAGTTACAGCACAAGCAGCTGCTATAAATAATTCAGATCAAGAAAAAACAACAGCTTTACTTTTGGACCTTAAATCCAAAGATCGTTTGGGTTCATTTATTACAAATGAAGACTCTGAGGGAGTGAATGGTTGGTGGAAGATATTTTTATTAGGCATGCTCGGCGGTTTTATTGCACTTCTTACGCCATGTGTTTTTCCCATGATTCCATTAACAGTATCTTTTTTTACTAAAAGTTCAGCTAATAAAAGAAAAGGAATAGCCAATGCACTATGGTATGGTTTTTTTATAGTGCTTATCTATGTTTTACTGTCACTTCCTTTTCATTTGTTTAATTCTTTAGATGCACAAATTCTAAACACTATAGCCACAAATATCTGGTTGAACCTTTTGTTTTTTGTCATATTTATATTCTTTGCTGGGTCATTTTTTGGTTTTTATGAATTGAATTTGCCTGCTTCATGGAGTAATAAAATAGATGCCTCTGCCTCAAGAATTGGTGGTGTTGTAGGTGTCTTTTTCATGGCACTCACCCTTGCTTTGGTCTCTTTTTCATGTACAGGACCTATTTTGGGAGGTCTCTTAGGGAGTACTACCTTAGCTGGTGGAGATGTAGCGACTAATTTAACAGTAGGAATGTTTGGTTTTGGATTAGCATTGGCTTTGCCTTTTGCCTTGTTTGCCTTGTTCCCTGGTTTATTGAGTGGTTTACCAAAATCAGGAGGCTGGATGATCACCGTCAAAGTGTTTTTGGGATTTTTAGAGTTAGGACTGGCATTTAAGTTTTTATCCAATGCAGATTTAGTAGGGCATTGGGGCATTCTTAAGAGAGAAATCTTTTTAGGAATTTGGTTGTTGTTGTCTATTGGATTGGCAACTTATTTATTAGGGGTATTTGACAAGGTAAAAAAGCCCATTCATTGGTCTAGATTTCCTTGGATTGCCGGATCCATAGTGTTTGGGTCGTTTTTATTATTGGGAATTTTCAAAAAACAAGATTTAGCTTGGTTAAGCGGTTTTCCTCCCCCAAGTTTTTACAGTGTTTACGCCCAAGAATCTGACTGTCCTTTAGGACTAAATTGCTACAAGGATTTTGAGACAGGCTGGCGTGTTGCTCAAGAAGAAAATAAACCTATTCTATTAGATTTCACTGGCTGGGCCTGTGTGAATTGTAGGAGAATGGAAGAAAATGTTTGGAGTGATCCATCGGTTTTCTCTTTGATTAATAAAGAGTTTGTGCTTATATCTCTTTATGTAGACGACCGTAAAACGCTTCCCCTTTCAGACCAATTTATTTTCACCTATCCCAGCGGCAGGCAAAAACCTATTGAAACGATTGGTCAAAAATGGGGTACCTTTCAGACCGTTAATTTTAATGCTGCTTCACAGCCTTATTATGTGCTTTTGTCTCCATCATTAGAAGTATTGGCTCCAGCCATTCAATATACTGACATACCGACCTACAAACAATGGCTTTTAGATGCCCTTAACCAATAAGATATTACCTATACTGATCTGATTACACTGTTATGAAAAACATCAAAAGAATTTTAGTTTCAATAGTACTTATTGCCTTTGTATTTTTAATTGTTGTAGTGATTTCGGTACAATTGATGACTCCAGATTATAAAGGGACAAAGTATTTAGATGGACTGACAGAGGAAGTTGAAGTATATTATGACACATATGGGGTCCCTCATATTTATGGAAAGACAGAGGAAGATGCCTTTAAATCTCTAGGCTATGTCCATGCTCAAGACAGGCTTTGGCAAATGGAAGTGCTCAGAAGAATTGGCTCTGGGAGGCTCTCTGAACTCTTTGGATCTGATTTAATAGAAACAGACCGTCTCTTTCTTACCTTAGGGATAGACGCATCTAGTAAAAAGGCTGTAGCTCAATTAGACACATCTAGCCCTGAATATAAACTTTCCTTGGCTTATTTAGAGGGGGTAAATAAATTTGTTACTGACGGAACAACACCTGTGGAATTCTATTTAACAGGATTGGAAAAAACACTTTTTGAATTAAAAGACATATACAATATCCTTGGCTATATGTCTTTTAGTTTTGCTGTAGCCCAAAGGACAGATCCTCTTTTATCTAATATTTATCATACACTTGGCGCTGATTATCTCAATGATCTAGAGATTGATTTTGATCCAAACACGGTGTCTATTCCTGTTTTTACTGCTGTAGAAGACCAAATAGCAACGCTTTTAGAAAAGGTACCTGCACCGCAATTCATTGGCAGTAATGCATGGGTCATTGGTGCAGAAAAAACCAAAAATGGGGAAGTTATTTTTGCCAATGATCCTCATATTGGTTATGCACAGCCTTCTGTTTGGTTTGAAGCACATATTGAGACACCTCAATATGAAAACTATGGATATCACTTGGCTGGAATTCCATTTCCTCTTTTGGCGCACAACAGAAAAATGGCCTATGGACTCACTATGTTTGAGAACGACGATATTGATTTTTATCAAACCCAATCTCATGTCACAGATAGCAATGCTTACTTGTATGAAGGGGAGTGGCTCCCATTACAAATACAAGAAAAACAAATTAAAGTCAAAGACGCCAATCCAATATTATTTCAAGTAAAGTCTACCCTTCACGGTCCTTTAATGAACGATGTTATTGATGGCGTTGCATTAGATAAACCTTTAAGTATGTCCTGGGTGTATACCCAGAGGCCTAATAAAGTATTAAATGCCCTGTACAGCATATCACATGCAGCAGATAAGAATTTATTTAAAATAGCTTTACCTAATATTCATGCACCTGGCCTTAATGTGATGTATGGAGATAGAGAGGGAAATATTGCTTGGTGGGCTACAGCAGCACTTTATGAACTTCCATCTGGTATCTCCTCTAAATTTGTGTTAGACGGTTCCACTGCAGCGCAAGAAAAAATAAGATTTACAGATTTTTCTGAAAATCCTATGTCTGAAAATCCACCATGGAATTATGTGTATTCTGCCAACAACGCCCCATTATTTCCTTCGGGAAAAACATACCCCGGATATTACTTACCAGAAAACAGGGCCAAGAGAATTGTAACACTTTTGGATTCAAAAAGAGATTGGGATAAATCTAGCGTTTCAGAGATGATCTTAGACCACACTTCTTCAGTAAATGCTGAAATTATAGCAGACTTTAATAGTGCTCTAAAAGAAGATTCCTCATTTATAACTTCTTTAAGTGAAGACGAGCAGTGGGCATATAATGATTTGCAATCTTGGGAAGGTGATTATCCCGAATCGACCACAGCAGCTGCTTTATTCCATAAGTGGGAATATTATTTTCTAAAGGCTGTATTCCTAGATGAGCTTGGAGAAACACAATTTAAGGCCATTCAATCCACACATTTTTTTAAAAGGGCTATTGCCCCTATGGCTAAAAAGGCAGAAAGCATTTGGTTTGACAACAGCATTACTGCTGAAACAGAAACCAAAGCAGACTTGTTAAAATCTTCCTTTAAAATAGCTTTTAAAGATCTTTCTGATAGTTTTGGAAATGACCCCAAGCAATGGAATTGGGGTAAAATTCACACCGTAGAACACGAACATCCCATAGGAAAAATAGCAGCTTTGAGAAGCTTTTTTAATGTAGGTCCTTTTCCCATTAGCGGATCTAAGGAGGTTATTAATAATACTGGTTTTAGTTATACTGAGTCTGGTGGCTTTAAAGTGAATCAAGGTCCTTCAACCAGAAGGGTGATTGATTTCTCAGATATAGAACACGCACTGGGGATTTTACCTACTGGGCAATCAGGAAACCCATTTAGCGCTCATTATGAAGATCAGGCACAGCTTTACAGAAATGGTGGTTTCAGAACCTTGTTACTCAATAAAGCGGAGATTAAAAACCTGTCTACTAAATTGGTTTTGAAACCCGCTAAATAATCCGTCTCTGTTATTCTAATTTATAACTCACCACAAAAGTATAATTATAAAACTCATTCATCCCAGTCAGTTCGCTTTTTATAGAGTGATCTCTTCTCCGTAGATACTTTTAGTTACCTTATCTCAAAATGATATAAGATGCTTACTAAACTTTATGGAAGTGCTGTATTTGGCATTAGTGCAGTGGCCATTACTATAGAGGTTCACATTGCTATTGGTATTGGATATCATTTAGTTGGAATGCCAGACAATGCAGTCAAAGAGAGTCATTATAGGATTGCAGCAGCACTTTTAAACAATGGCTATAGAATTCCAGGTAAAAAAATCACTATTAATATGGCCCCTGCGGCCCTAAAAAAAGAAGGTGCTGCTTATGACCTTACACTGGCTCTTGGAATTCTATTGGCTTCTTCACAGTTAAAAGGACTAGATTTAAAAGATTATTTAATTATGGGAGAATTGTCCCTGGATGGAAGTATACTCCCGGTAAAAGGTGTTTTGGCTATGGCTATTCAAGCTTTAGAAGAGGGCTTTAAGGGCATAGTAATACCAAAGGAAAACGCAGCAGAAGCAGGATTGATTGAAGGTATAGCGATCATTGGAGTGTCACACCTTACTGAAGTAGTGCACTTTTTTAGCCATGCTTCCCATCAGAAATCATTTTTTAATCATAAGAGTTCTAATGAAGGTATTAGCACAGATGCCCTTAAAGTTCAAAAATCATTGATTGTTAAAACAAATAGACCTTCACTTTGTTTTAGTGAAGTTAAGGGGCAAGAAGGCGTTAAACGTGCTATGGAGGTTGCTGCATCAGGAGGGCATAATATTTTGTTGATTGGGCCTCCTGGAGCAGGGAAAACAATGATTTCGAAAAGGCTTCCCTCTATTTTACCAGAGATGAATTTTCAAGAAGCCTTGGAAACTACAAAGATTCATTCTGTGGCAGGAATATTAGAAACTCATGGGCTGTTAAGTCAGCGACCATTTAGAAGTCCACATCATTCTATTTCAGACGTTGCTCTAGTTGGAGGAGGAAGCTTTCCTCAGCCAGGTGAAATTTCTTTAGCCCATAATGGAGTACTTTTTTTAGATGAATTGCCAGAATTTAAAAAGGGGGTACTTGAGGTGCTAAGACAACCCTTAGAAGATCGAAAAATAACAATATCCCGTGCGAAATACACCATAAGTTATCCGGCAAGTTTTATGTTAGTAGCGAGTATGAATCCAAGCCCATCGGGTCATTTTTCTAACCAAAACTCTTTGTATGAGTCTAGTGTTCATGAGGCTCAGCGCTACGTTTCTAAGATTTCTGGACCTCTTTTGGACAGGATAGACATTCAATTAGAAGTTCAGGCAGTGTCTTATGAAAAATTATCAGGAGTTTCAATGTCTGAGACCAGTACTGTTATTTTAAAACGTGTTGAGAAATCTAGAGACATTCAATTGAATCGTTTTAAAGACATAGATGGGGTTTTTCACAATGCACAAATGGACATTAATGAGATTCAAAAATTTTGTAAATTAAATAAAGACAGTCAGTCTCTAATTAAATCTGCCATGAAGCGATTGTCTTTTTCTGCTAGGGCATACAATCGCATTATCAAAGTAGCCAGGACCATAGCAGATTTAGAGGGTGAAATTGAGATTCAAAGCGTTCATATTGCAGAAGCCATTCAATACAGAACTATGGATAGGAATACCAATTAGTTTTTTTGGTATAATTTTCAAACTTATATTAAATTTTGACAGTGTTTTCTTTAAATTTTCTCAATCATAACTAGGTGGTTTTCACATAATAGAACACCAAATTTGATAGATACTTCTTTTGGGTTTGCTAAACTCAGACTACAATCATAACAAACCATTATTTTTTTTCTAATATACCTCAATCATTTATAGGGGCATTCTTTGCTCGTTAATCGGTTAATATATTAGATAAACAGCATATGAACTTTTATTATGTTAGATCATCATTGTTAATTTGTTTTATTGAATATGATAAAAAAAACAATTTAAACAATTATTAATCAGCATCTTAAGATGTATTTTAAGTACTTGAATACAGACCAATGTAATAAGTATAATTCTCTAAGAATTAGAATAAGTTAAATTTGATAGTTAAAGTAAAATGGAATTTTATAATTTGAAGCTATTATGGCAAAAGAATTAAATAAATACAGTAAAAACGTTACCCAGGATCCTACTCAACCGGCTTCTCAAGCAATGCTTCACGCTATTGGCCTTTCCAAAGAAGATCTTAAAAAACCAATGATTGGTATTGGGAGTACAGGATATGAGGGCAACCCCTGCAATATGCATTTAAATGACTTGGCTAAAGAAGTGAAAATCGGGGTTCAAAAAGCCAATCTTACCGGACTTATTTTTAATACCATCGGGGTAAGTGACGGGATTTCTATGGGGACTTTTGGAATGCGCTACTCATTGCCTTCTAGAGACATTATTGCAGATTCTATGGAAACCGTAGTTCAAGCAATGAACTATGATGGTTTGGTTACCATAGTTGGTTGTGATAAAAATATGCCAGGTGCTTTAATGGCTATGATTAGATTGAATAGGCCTTCTATAATGGTTTATGGAGGAACTATAGCTTCTGGTTGTGCAAGGGGGAAAAAATTAGATGTTGTATCTGCTTTTGAAGCATGGGGAGAGAAAGTTGCTGGAACTATAAATGAAGAAGCGTATCAAGAGGTTATTGAAAATGCTTGTCCTGGAGCTGGTGCTTGTGGTGGAATGTACACTGCAAATACAATGGCTAGTGCTATTGAAGCTTTAGGTATGACCTTGCCTTATAATTCCTCAAATCCTGCCACGGGTAATGAGAAGCCATTGGATTGTATGGCATCGGGCGAAGCCTTAAAATTGTTAATTGAAAAAGACTTAAAACCTTTAGATATTATCACCAAAAAGTCTCTTGAAAATGCGGTGAAACTAATCATCGTATTAGGAGGTTCAACCAATGCTGTATTGCACTTTTTGGCTATTGCAAAAACCGCTAATATTGATTTTACGCTAGAGGACTTTACTAGAATATCAAGTGAAACTCCATTTCTTGCAGATCTCAAACCTAGTGGTAAATATCTTATGGAAGATTTGCATCGTGTGGGAGGTATTCCAGCAGTGATGAAATTTATGCTTCAAAACGGAATGCTTCACGGAGATTGTATGACGGTTACTGGAAAGACAATTGCAGAAAATCTTGAATCTGTTCCAGACCTATTAAAAGACCAAGATGTTATAAGACCACTTAATGCACCCATAAAAGAAACAGGACATATTAGAATTCTTTATGGTAATCTAGCGGAAGAGGGTGCAGTGGCAAAAATCACTGGAAAAGAAGGGGTGTATTTTCAAGGTCCTGCAAAGGTGTATGATGGAGAATTTTTAGCCAATGACGGAATAAAAGCAGGTGAGGTTAAAAAAGGAGATGTTGTGGTGATTCGCTATGAAGGACCGAAGGGAGGACCAGGAATGCCAGAAATGTTAAAGCCTACTGCAGCTATTATGGGAGCGGGATTAGGTAAAGACGTCGCATTAATTACAGATGGTCGTTTTTCTGGAGGTACCCACGGATTTGTAGTAGGGCATGTGTCGCCAGAAGCTCAAGTTGGAGGAGCTATTGGATTGGTTCAAGATGGAGACATTATTACTATAGATGCTAGATCAAACACCATTTCATTGGATATAGATATAGCAGAACTCAACAAGCGAAAAGCGGCTTGGGTAACGCCTGAACTGAAAGTCAGTAGCGGTAGTTTATATAAATTCGCGAACATCGTTTCTTCTGCGTCTAAGGGCTGTGTAACAGATGCTTTTTAATTAATTAGACCAATGACAACAACGACAAATCCATCTAAAAAAATGAAAATATCTGGAGCAGAGGCTATTATTCATTGTCTCTTGGCGGAGGGAGTAGATCTTATATACGGATATCCTGGCGGTGCTATAATGCCAGTTTATGATGAATTATATAAATTCCAGGATAAACTTACTCATATACTTACTAGGCACGAACAAGGGGCTACTCATGCAGCCCAAGGATACGCGAGAGTGAGTGGAAATGTAGGCGTAGCTATTGCTACTTCAGGTCCAGGAGCAACTAATTTAGTCACTGGATTGGCTGACGCTCAAATAGATTCTACACCAATGGTTTGTATTACAGGCCAGGTGGGAAGACATTTATTGGGTACAGACGCCTTTCAGGAAACGGATATTATTGGTATTTCTACTCCAGTCACTAAGTGGAATTATCAAATTACAGAGGCCAGTGAGATCCCTGAGATTTTAGCCAAAGCCTTTTATATTGCACGATCAGGAAGACCAGGCCCTGTGCTTATAGATATTACTAAAAATGCGCAATTTGATTCTTTAGATTTTCACTATGAAAAATGCACTAAGGTAAGGAGTTATGTCCCTACCCCAGTGGCTTCTAAAGAGAGTCTGTCTAAAGCAGCAGTCCTAATCAATGCAGCTAAAAAACCATTCATCATTTTTGGACAAGGGGTCATATTGTCAGAGGCTGAAAAGGAATTAAAGGATTTTGTAGAAAAATCAGGGATACCAGCTGCTTGGACTGTTTTAGGTTTGTCTGCTTTAGAGACTAGTCACCCCCTGAATGTAGGAATGGTTGGGATGCATGGTAATTATGGCCCGAATATGCTTACCAATGAGTGCGATGTATTAATTACTATTGGTATGCGTTTTGACGACAGGGTGACGGGTAATTTAGAGACTTATGCTAAGCAAGCTAAAGTGATTCATTTTGAGATTGACCCAGCAGAGGTTGATAAGAATGTAAAGACTACTGTAGCGGTACTTGGAGATGCAAAAGCAAGTCTGAGAGATATACTTCCTTTAATCAATGAAAACAGTCATGAAGCTTGGTTGAAAAATTTTCATGAGTACTATGAGATTGAGTACAATGAAGTAATTAAAAATGATATTTACCCAACCAAGCCTGGCCTTACCATGGGAGAAGCCATTAGAATACTCAATGAAAAGAGTGAAAACAAGGCTGTCATAGTTACAGATGTAGGACAACACCAGATGATTGCTTGCAGGTATGCTGGCTTTTCTCAAACAAAAAGTAATGTAACTTCAGGAGGTTTAGGAACAATGGGTTTTGCTCTTCCAGCTGCGATAGGTGCAAAAATGGGTGCTCCAGACAGAGAAGTAGTAGCTATTATTGGAGATGGAGGTTACCAAATGACTATTCAAGAATTAGGGACTATTTTCCAAAATAAGACTGCCGTAAAAATCATGGTACTCAATAACGAGCATCTCGGTATGGTTAGACAATGGCAAGAATTATTTTTTGAAAGTAGGTACGCTTCTACTGTTATGAGTAATCCTGACTTTGTTAAGATTGCTGCAGGTTATGACATTGAGGCGGCAAGAGTTAGTGAAAGAGATCAACTGTCTGGTGCCATAGAGAAAATGATGGCACACAAGGGTCCTTACTTTTTAGAGGTTTGTGTAGAAAATGAACATAACGTATTTCCAATGATACCCACTGGAGCATCCGTTTCAGATATTAGACTAAAATAGCGCAAGATGGAGAATGCATGGTATACCATCTCTGTTTACTCAGAGAATAACGTAGGATTATTGAATAGAATATCAGGAATATTCTTAAAGCGACACATTAATATAGAAAGTTTAAATGTTTCTAAATCAGAGATTGATAATGTGTCTAAATTTACAATAGTCGTATTTACTACACCCAAATGGGTGCATAATATTGTGGGACAAATAGAAAAGCAGATTGAGGTAATTAAAGTTTTTTCTCATACAGACGATGAGATTATTTACCAAGAGGCCGCATTATTTAAAGTAAACTCAAGTTTGCTATTTGATGAAAGAGAGATACAAAATATTATAAAAGACAGCAATGCGCAAATAGTCACTGTTTCAAGAGACTTTTTTGTTATTTCAAAATCAGGAAGAAGGTCTGAAGTAGACACGCTTTACGATCAGCTAAAACCGTTTGGTATAATGCAATTTGTTCGATCTGGAAGAATTGCTATTTCAAAAGCAGAAATGCAAATTTCGTCCTTGTTAAAGGACTTTTAATAAAACAATTAAATAAATTATAACACAGAAATTTTTATCATGGCAAATTATTTTAATACCCTATCTCTAAGAGAACAACTGACCCAACTGGGGAAATGTAGGTTTATGGAATCTTCTGAATTTTCAGATGGGGTGGAAGCCTTAAAGGGAAAGAAAATTGTAATTGTGGGCTGTGGCGCTCAAGGCTTGAACCAAGGTTTGAACATGAGAGATTCTGGTTTGGATATATCTTATACTTTAAGAGCAGAAGCTATTGCGCAAAAAAGGGCCTCTTATTTAAACGCTACAGAAAACAATTTCACAGTAGATACTTATGAAGCATTAATTCCCCATGCAGATGTGGTCATTAACCTTACGCCAGACAAGCAACACACCGCTGTAGTGACTGCCGTTATGCCGCTCATGAAAAAAGGGGCTACACTGTCTTATTCTCATGGATTCAACATTGTAGAAGAAGGGATGCAAGTGCGTAAAGATTTAACCGTTATAATGGTGGCGCCTAAGTGTCCTGGTTCTGAAGTGAGAGAAGAGTACAAAAGAGGCTTTGGGGTTCCTACGCTTATTGCAGTGCACCCAGATAATGATCCTCAAGGCGTTGGTTTGGCTCAAGCCAAAGCCTATGCAGTAGCTACTGGTGGCGATAGAGCAGGTGTCTTAGAATCTTCTTTTGTGGCTGAGGTTAAGTCTGATTTAATGGGGGAGCAAACTATTTTATGTGGTCTGCTTCAAACAGGCTCAATTTTGTGTTTTGACAAAATGGTAGAAAAAGGATTGGATAAGGGCTACGCAGCAAAATTAATTCAATACGGTTGGGAAGCCATTACAGAAGGACTGAAATACGGGGGAATTACCCATATGATGGACCGTTTGTCTAATCCAGCAAAAATAAAAGCCTTTGAATTGTCAGAGGAATTGAAAGATATTATGAGGCCTTTGTTCAACAAGCATATGGACGACATTATTTCTGGTCATTTCTCTAAAACAATGATGGAAGACTGGGCTAACGACGACAAAAACTTATTAGAGTGGAGAGCCGCTACAGGAGAAACTGCTTTTGAAAAAACACCTATTTCTTCTGAAATTATCTCAGAGCAAGAATTTTACGATAATGGCGTCTTAATGGTTGCAATGGTTAGGGCAGGAGTAGAGCTGGCTTTTGAAGCTATGACTGCTTCTGGTATTATTGAAGAGTCTGCTTATTACGAGTCGCTTCACGAAACGCCATTAATCGCTAATACTATTGCAAGGAAGAAATTATTTGAAATGAATAGGGTTATTTCTGATACAGCAGAATATGGCTGCTATTTGTTTGACCATGCTTGTAAGCCATTATTGGCAGATTTTATGACGCGTATAGATACTGATGTAATTGGAACGGCTTATGGGAAAGGTACAGACAATAAGGTGTCTAACACACAATTGGTCGCTATAAACGCAGCACTAAGGAACCATCCTGTAGAAATTGTAGGGGCTAGATTAAGGGCTTCTATGACAGCAATGAAACCGATCGTTTAGTGATAAAGTCATTAACGATATTAAAAAGCCCCGCTCATTTAGCGGGGCTTTTTAAATTGTATCAATGCTGTAAATAGTTATTGTTTAGGCTTCTAATATTTTTGCTGCCAACCAATCGCCTACGGCCGATGTCTTCTGAGGTGCCACTCCCTCTGCTAAGTCTTCAGTTACAAAACCTGCATCTAAAGAATCGTTAACCACTTTTCTGATTAAAGTAGCTTCTTCGCTTAACCCAAAGGCGTCTTCAAACATCATTGCAGCAGAGAGCACAGTGGCCAATGGATTGGCAATGTCTTTCCCTGCAGCTTGGGGGTAAGAACCGTGAATGGGTTCATATAAAGAGGTTTCTGCACCCACTGAAGCAGAGGGCATTAAGCCCATAGATCCTGATATAACCGAGGCTTCATCTGTAAGAATGTCCCCAAATAAGTTTTCTGTAATAAGCACATCATAACTATTGGGCCATTGAACCAATCTCATGGCTACCGCGTCTACAAACTCATAGGAAACAGTTACTTCTGGGTAATCTTTTTCCATGGCTTGAACCGTCTCCCTCCAAAGTCTGGAAGATTCCAACACATTCGCCTTGTCTACACAGCACAATTTTTTAGATCGAGTCATGGCTAATTCAAAGCCTTTTTTGGCCAATCTTTGCACTTCTACCCTTGTATAGGTACAGGTATCATAAGCCGTATTACCATTGTCTTCTCTACCTCTTTTTCCAAAATAGATCCCACCAGTAAGTTCTCTAAGAAAAACCAAATCTGTTCCTTCTATACGTGCTTTTTTTAGAGGTGATTTATCAATTAATGAAGGAAAAGTAAAGGTAGGCCTCACGTTTGCGAAGAGACCTAATTTTTGACGCATCTTTAATAAGCCTTGTTCTGGTCTTACGGTTGCAGATGGGTCATTGTCGTATTTAGGATCCCCAATGGCACCAAATAACACCGCGTCTGCAGCAAGGCATATTTCATGGGTAGCATCTGGATAAGGATCCCCAACGGCATCTATAGCCACTGCACCCGTGAGTGCTGGTTTCCAGCTAATTTCGTGATTAAATTTCTTGGCAATAGCGTCAGAGACCTTTACCGCTTGATCAATGACTTCAGGACCTATGCCGTCTCCGGCCAATAAGGCAATAGATAATTTCATAATTATATAATATTGAGCATTTTTTCAGTGGCTTTAATAGCAGACACCGTTTGGTCTGAATCTAAGCCACGTGTAATAAATTCTTTACCGTGGTGTTCCCATGTAATAATTGTTTCACAAAGTGCGTCTGAAGTACTTCCAGGGGGTATTCTAACTGCGTAATCGGTTAGCACGGCTAATTGTTCTTTTTCATTTTTATAAATACGCTTCAGGGCATTCATGAATGCGTCAAATTGCCCGTCACCATTAGCGTGTTGCTCATGACTTACTTCGCCTATAGTCAGTGACACGGTAGCTGAAGGCTGTAATCCCTTGGCATGTGTGAGCACATAAGCGTCAATTTTCACTCTGTGAACGTACTTACCAGCGTCCAAAACATCAGAAATAATATAAGGGAGGTCTTCTTTAGTGACCTTTTCTTTTTTGTCTCCAAGATAAATAATACGTTCGGTTACTTTTTTTAATTCCTCTGGATTTAAGGTCAGTCCTAACTCTTGAAGGTTTTTAATAATATTTGCTTTTCCTGAAGTTTTCCCTAAAGCATATTTTCTTTTTCTGCCAAATCTTTCTGGCAATAAATCATTAAAGTATAGGTTTTTTTTACTATCGCCATCTGCATGTATACCAGCGGTTTGTGTAAAAACATTTTCTCCTACAATAGGTTTATTAGCTGGAATTCCAAAACCAGTAAATGTGGAGACTAATTTACTTACTTTATAGAGTGATTTTTCGTTTACGTTTACCTTTACCTCAGGCATAAAGTCATTGATCACCGCAACTACACTTGCTAAAGGGGCATTTCCTGCACGTTCTCCCATTCCATTTACAGTAAGGTGTAATCCATTGACACCAGCCTTAACGGCTTCCATGACATTAGCTACACTGAGATCATAATCGTTGTGACCATGAAAATCTATATGCATTTGAGGGTGTTTTTCTCTAATCTGACTCAGATAATCATAGGTTTCTCTATGGGTTAGAATCCCTAATGTATCTGGAAGTAGTACTCTTTTGATGGGTTGGGTTGTAATAAAATTCAGGTACTGAAAAACATATTCAGGGTCATTTCTCATACCGTTACTCCAATCTTCTAAATAGACATTGGTTTCAATACCTTTTTCAGTGGCATTTTGAATAGTAGCTTCAATATCTTTGAAATGTTCCTGAGGTGTTTTTTTTAGTTGGTGGGTTAGGTGATTTAGCGAGCCCTTGGTTAAAAGGTTTTGTGCTTTGGCACCCGCTTTTACCATCCAATCAAGTGAAACTCCACCATCTACAAAAGTAAGTACTTCAATTCTATCTGTTAATTGTTTGCTTTTGGCCCAATCCATGATTTGTTTCACCGCATTAAACTCTCCTTCAGAAACCCTAGCAGACGCTATTTCTATTCTGTCTACCTTGAGTTCTTCCAGCAATAATTTAGCTAGAGTAAGTTTTTCAGAGGCAGAAAATGATACACTAGAAGTCTGTTCACCATCCCTTAAAGTGGTGTCCATGATTTCTATGATACGTTGGTTTTTAGCAGTCATCAGGAATGCATTTTGGGAATTTATAAAGGTGTATTGTCAGCAAAAGAGGTAATCTCTTCCTCCATACTTCTCAAATAATCAATGTCGTCAAAACCATTAAGCATATTTTCTTTTTTATAGACATTAATGTCAAAAGACTCTTGGTCACCTGTACTAGGAATACTAATAGTTTGTGCAGGAAGATTTACCACTATTTCAGTAGTAGGGTCTTTAAATACAGCCGCCAATATAACTTCTAAGAAAGCAGGGCTTACTTGAACTGGTAATACACCAATATTTAAGCAATTGTTTTTAAAAATGTCTGCAAAAAAACTAGACACAATACATCTAAAGCCGTAATCGTAAACGGCCCAAGCAGCATGTTCTCTAGATGATCCGGACCCAAAGTTCTTACCACCAATGAGTATTTTCCCTTGGTACTTTGGATTGTTGAGGACAAAATCTTCTTTTGGAGTATTATCTGAATTATATCTCCAATCACGAAATAAGTTATCTCCAAAACCAACTCTTTCTGTGGCTTTTAAAAATCTTGCTGGTATGATTTGATCCGTGTCTACGTTTTCTATAGGCAGTGGAACTGCAGTCGTAGTTAATGTAGTGAATTTATCGTATGCCATAGTGTGGTAAATTTATTGTAAAAGAGTTCTTGGATCGGTTACTTGTCCTGTTACGGCTGCTGCAGCTGCAACTAATGGACTGGCTAATAAGGTTCTTGAACCTGGCCCTTGTCTTCCTTCAAAATTTCTATTAGAAGTACTTACAGCGTATTTTCCTGCAGGAATTTTGTCGTCATTCATAGCCAAGCAAGCTGAACAACCTGGTTCTCTGAGTGTAAATCCTGCTGCTTCTAAAATCTCCAAAATTCCTTCATCTTTTATGGCTTTTTCCACCTGATGTGAACCTGGTACAAGCCAGGCAGTGACATGATCTGCTTTTTTTCTTCCTTTTACAATGCTTGCAAAAGCCCTGAAATCTTCTATCCTACCATTGGTACAACTTCCTAAGAATACATAATCAATAGATTTACCAATCATAGTATCTCCCTCGTTGTAATTCATATAGGCCAATGACTTTTGGTAAGTGGCTACACCTCCCTCTAGATCAGTAGCTAGAGGAATATCCTTAGATATTCCCATTCCCATACCTGGGTTGGTTCCATAAGTGATCATAGGCTCAATATCCGAGCCATCGAACTCGTACACTTTGTCAAATGAAGCGCCCTCTTCAGTATATAATGTATTCCAATAAGCCATGGCTTTATCCCATGAAGCTCCTTTTGGCGTAAACTCTCTATCTTTGATGTATTCAAAAGTCTTTTCATCTGGGGCCATCATTCCGCCGCGGGCACCCATCTCAATACTTAGATTACAAACAGTCATTCTCCCTTCCATACTCATTTCAGAGAAAACATTTCCAGCGTATTCAACAAAGTACCCTGTAGCCCCAGAAGTACTGAGTTTGGAAATAATATACAGGGCCACATCTTTAGGAGTTACCCCATTTTGTAGACTTCCGTTAACCCTTATAACCATTTTCTTAGGCTTGGGCTGCATAATGCATTGCGTGGTAAGTACCATCTCTACCTCTGAAGTTCCAATTCCAAAAGCTATAGCGCCAAATGCACCATGGGTAGAGGTATGTGAATCTCCACAAACAATCGTAGCACCTGGTTGCGTAATGCCATATTCGGGTCCTACGACATGTACAATACCATTTTTTTCATGTCCAAGCCCCCAATATGAAATACCATGTGCATTGGCATTTTCTTCAAGCGCCTTTAATTGATTTGCAGACAAGGGGTCTGCTACAGGTAAATGCTGATTAATCGTGGGTGTATTATGGTCTGCTGTGGCAAAGGTACGTTCTGGATACAACACCTTAGCTCCCCTGTTTTTAAGTCCTAAAAAAGCTACAGGACTGGTTACTTCATGGACCATATGACGGTCAATAAACAGGACATCTGGACCGTTTTCAATACTTCTCACTATGTGAGAATCCCAAACCTTGTCAAAAAGTGTTTTTTTCATAGAAAAAATGATATTAAAATAAGGCAATTAAAATGCCTATTGAATATTGTGCAAGTTGTAAAAATAAATAAAAAATAAGTGTTTGCTGCTATGTTTTTGTGTCTGAATTACGATGTTCAACTGATGTAATTCCAAATATTTTTGTGTTTTACAAGCGCTCTGTACGCTAGTAAAATTGGTTTATTGCTTGCGGTATCTAAATAAGGGTCTGATTTTAAAGTAGTTATAGCAACCTCTCTCGCTTTTTTAAGTAAATCTGCATCCTTGACAATATCTGCAATTTTGAGTTGTAACACGCCGCTCTGTTGGGTACCCATGAGATCTCCAGGCCCTCTTAGTTTTAAATCAACTTCTGCTATTTCAAACCCGTCGCTAGAAGCAACCATGGTTTCTAGTCGTGTTTTTCCTTCTTGAGACACTTTGTTTCCAGACATGAGGATACAAAAACTCTGTTCTGCACCTCTACCCACACGTCCCCTTAACTGGTGTAATTGAGACAACCCAAAGCGCTCTGCACTTTCAATAATCATCACTGAAGCATTAGGAACATTAACCCCAACTTCTATTACAGTTGTAGCTACCATAATTTGAGTTTCTCCTTTGACAAAACGGTCCATTTCGTAGGCTTTTGCTTCTGCATTCATTTGCCCATGAACAATAGATACTTGAAATTCAGGCGCAGGAAAAGACCTTGAGATGCTGTCGTAACCATCCATGAGATCCTTGTAATCTAGTGCCTCTGATTCATTGATTAATGGATAAACAACATAAATCTGTCTGCCTTTTTTAATCTCTTCACTAATAAACTTAAATACCCCTAGTCTGTGAGAATCTGATCTCCAAACAGTTTTAATTTCTTTTCTTCCTGGCGGCAGTTCGTCTATGATAGAAATATCTAAATCTCCGTAAATGCTCATGGCTAAAGTTCTAGGTATAGGGGTGGCAGTCATGACCAACACATGTGGAGGTATGGTATTTTTATGCCATAATTTTGCCCTTTGAGCCACGCCAAATCTATGTTGTTCGTCTATAATGGCAAGACCAAGGTTTTTGTAAACTACAGTGTCTTCAAGTAAGGCATGGGTGCCAATCAGTACATTTAATTCACCTGACTGAAGACTTTCTAGCAAAGGTTTTCTATCACTTTTTTTAACGCTACCCGTCAGTAATGCTACTTGAATTCCTAAGGGTTCTAAAAGTTCGGAAACCCCTTTAAAGTGTTGATTTGCAAGTATTTCAGTGGGCGCCATTAAGCAGGCTTGATAGCCATTGTCCAAGGCAAATAAAATACTCATTACAGCTACTATTGTTTTACCTGACCCAACATCTCCTTGAAGCAATCTATTCATCTGTGCATTGCTTCCAACGTCTGTTCTAATTTCTTTTATGACTCTTTTTTGAGCATTAGTGAGTTGGAAAGGTAAGTGATTGTTGTAAAAGTCATTAAAATACGCTCCTACCTCATTAAAAGGCAGGCCTTTAATTTTCTTTTTCCTGATAAGATTCTTTCGAATAAGCTGTAGTTGAATAAAAAATAACTCTTCAAATTTTAATCTAGCCACAGCTCTGCTGAGCATTTTTGCATCTTTAGGAAAGTGAATGTGAAACAAAGCAGTGGAGCGTTGTAATAATTTTAAATGTTCCAAAATGCTATCAGAGAGGGTTTCCTCAAAAGCACTGCCGCACTCGTTAAAGAGCTGTTCCATTGCTCTGAGCATAAACCTATTACCCATATTAGCATTAGAAAGTCTTTCTGTACTGGGATAAATGGCCTGCAATCCTAGTCTGTTTTTGGCCTGGTAATTTTCCAACAACTCCATATCTGGATGGGCCATGCTAAACTTCCCTTGAAATACTGATATTTTACCAAATATGACATAGGGGGTATTGGGTTTAATGCTTTCTTTAATCCATTTTGCGCCTTTAAACCAAACCAATTCCATAGCCCCTGTGTTGTCTGAAAATTTAGCAACTAATCTACTCCCTTTCTTTTGGGCTATGGTCTCTATTTGGGTAATTACCCCCACAATTTGAACCTCTGCTTGAGAGGTTTCTAATTGATTGATATGGTGGAATTGTGTTCTGTCTACATACCTATTGGGAAAAAAATGCAATAGGTCTTGATACGTATGAATTCCCAATTGCTCTTTTAAAAGCTTTGCTCTTGTAGGACCTATCGTTTTAAGGTAGGCAATAGGAGTTTGGAGCAGGGCTGAATTCATGCTATAAATGTAACTTTTAAGTGTGATTTATCCAATAGAAATTTATTTGAATCCTTTATAAAGCACCATATTTTACTACATTTATAGACCAGTTAAGATGAGCATATGAAAAAAGCATTAGTGATTTCAGGAGGAGGCAGTAAGGGGGCATTTGCAGGAGGTGTGGCCCAATATCTCATGAGAAATCAAGGAAGAGAATACGACATTTTCGTGGGGACTTCCACAGGGAGTTTGCTCATTCCACAATTGGCTTTAAATAATTTGGAGAAATTACACCACGCTTACACCAATGTCAATCAGAGAAGTATTTTTGATGTTAACCCTTTTGTAGTTAAAAAAAAAGGAGACAGGGAGTATGTGACCATTAATTATATCACAACTTTATTTCAATTCTTAAGAAGGAAAAGAACTTTTGGAGAGAGTAATAATTTGAGAAAAACTATCGCTAAAAATTTTAGTAGGGCCTCTTTCGAAATGTTATTAAAAGGAGATAAGGAAGTTGTGGTGAGCGTTTCAAATCTCTCTAAAAATAGGGTAGAGTATAAATCTATACACGACTACGACTACGAAACCTTTGTAGATTGGATCTGGATGTCATGTAATTACATCCCTTTCATGTCTTTAGTGACTAAAGATGGTTATGAATATGGAGATGGTGGTTTAGGATCTGTAGTACCCATAAGAGAAGCGATTAGAAGGGGAGCGAAGGAGGTTGATGTGATTATTTTAGAATCAGAAAACATGGACCACAATAAAGTATTGGGAAAAAACCCATTCTCTTTGATGATCAGTATTTTTGGATTTGTATTGGATCAAATCGAATATCATGACATATCAGAAGGAATATTAGCCGCAAAGCACAATGGGGTTCAACTAAATTTGTATTATACACCAACAAAATTAACAGAGAATTCTTTGGTATTTAATAAAAAGCGAATGACAGAGTGGTGGGAGCAAGGTTTGGCTTATGCTCAGGAGAAATTCAAATCCAATTCTTCTCCTTTACCTCAAAAAAAAGAAATGTATTAGTCCAAACAAAAAGCCTCGTATAAACGAGGCTTTTTTAATGTTTAATCAGGGATATAATGCGATTAAACCCTATTGAGACAAATAGTCTAAGGCCATTTCAGAAAGTGTTTTTACACCCAATAACATTCCAGCATCATCAATTTTAAAGTCTGGAGTGTGGTGAGGAAAAGCTTCCTGATTACCTGGTGTATTGCCTCCTAAAAAGAAATAGAATCCTGGTACTTTTTCTTGGAAAAAAGAAAAATCTTCTGCCCCAGTGATAGCTTTCATAAGCATTACCTGGTCCTTACCCGCAGTTTTCTGTAGTGTTGGTAACATTTGCCCTACCAAATTAGCGTCGTTATAGGTAATAGCCGCACCGTTGACAATTTCTACGGTAGCTGTTCCACCGTACGCACTAGCTATAGCAGAAACCATTTCTTTCATGCGCTTGCCAATATGATCCCTCATTTTATAATCAAGTGTTCTGATAGTACCTACCATTTCAGCAGTTTCAGGAATGATGTTAAAACGAACACCAGCTGTTATTTTACCTACTGTAATCACAGCAGCTTCGTTGGTTAGATCAGATTCTCTAGAAATGATGGTTTGTAGACCGTCAATAATTTTTGCACTGATTAAAATAGGATCTACACCACCCCAAGGCTGAGAACCATGGGTTTGTTTTCCTTGTACTTTAATCACAAAACGATCAGAGGCAGCCATTGCGCCTAGGGGCTTATATCCGATCATACCTACAGGGAGCACAGAATTAATGTGAAGTCCAAAAATGGCATCGACCGAAGGGTTTTCTAAGACACCCTCTTTAACCATTAACGACGCACCTCCTTCTTCTCCTGGAGGTGGGCCTTCTTCAGCAGGTTGAAATACAAATTTTACAGTGCCTTTTATCTTGTCTTTGTGTTTGCTTAAGACAGAAGCTACCCCCATGAGAATAGCTGTGTGGGTGTCGTGACCACAGGCGTGCATTACGCCAACTTTTTCTCCCATAAAAGTACCTTTTACTGTAGATTTAAAAGGCAAATCATTGCGTTCCGTAACAGGCAATGCGTCTATGTCTGCTCTAAGTGCCACAACTTTTCCGGGAATATCCCCTTTTAAAATACCTACAACCCCTGTTTTTGCCACCCCAGTGGTTACTTCAATGCCTAGGCTTTTGAGATGGGCTGCAATTTTAGCAGCGGTTTTAAATTCTTGATTTGAAAGTTCTGGATTCTGATGTATGTCATGGCGCCATTCAATGACTTGAGCTTCTATTTTTTCATAGTCAGAGACAGGCAATTGGAGTTGCGCTTGGGCGAAAGTTCCCATCCCTAAAAAAATGGCTAATACTGTTTTTTTCATAAGTTTATTGAAATAATTGGTTATCTGTCTAAATATAATAATATTATCAAAACCAATGTTTCTAGGGTTCTTTTTTGTTTATAATTATTGGTTGTTCCCGCTTAAGAAACGCATATTAATAGTTAAATTTATACCCTAAAGATGGTATATTGAAAAACTATATAGAAAGCTTAAATGAGGCTCAGAAAGCTCCAGTACTTCATAAAGATGGCCCTTTAATGGTTATAGCAGGCGCTGGATCTGGAAAGACAAGGGTGCTCACCATAAGAATTGCACATCTCATGTCGCTTGGGGTAGATTCTTTTAATATTCTTGCCCTAACTTTCACCAATAAGGCGGCTAGAGAGATGAAGCATAGGATCTCTACAATAGTGGGTGGTGCAGAAGCTAAGAATCTATGGATGGGGACTTTTCACTCTGTATTCGCTAAATTATTGCGATTTGACGGAGATAAATTGGGTTACCCTAGTAATTTCACCATATACGATACACAAGACTCTCAAAGGCTCATTGCCTCCATTATAAAAGAAATGGGACTGGACAAGGATATTTATAAATACAAGCAAATCCAAAATAGAATATCTTCTTATAAAAACAGTTTAATAACCGTTAAAGCCTATCACAACAATCCAGACCTTCTCGAGGCAGACGCTATGGCTAAAAGACCTCAAACCGGTGCTATTTACAAGGAATATGTAGATCGCTGTTTTAAGGCTGGCGCCATGGATTTCGATGATTTACTTTTACGTACCAATGAACTTCTAACCAGATTTCCTGAGGTGCTTATGAAGTACCAAAACAGGTTTAAATATATCTTAGTAGATGAGTACCAAGATACCAACCACTCGCAGTATTTAATCGTTAAAGCCCTTTCAGATAGGTACCAGAATATTTGTGTTGTAGGAGATGACGCCCAAAGTATTTACTCTTTTCGAGGCGCCAATATAGACAACATATTAAATTTTCAGAAAGATTACGATCAGGTAGCCCAATACAGATTAGAGCAGAATTATAGGTCTACCGACAATATTGTAAAAGCAGCCAACAGCATTATTTCTAACAATACCAATCAACTAGATAAGGTAGTATGGACCTCTAACGATCCAGGAGAATTAATCACTGTTCACAGATCTCCAACAGATGCAGAAGAGGGAAGGTTTGTTGCCGGAAGTATTTTAGAAACTAAAATGCAAGAACAACTTCCAAACAGTTCCTTTGCGGTACTTTATAGAACCAATTCTCAATCTAGGGCCATAGAAGACGCCCTGAGAAAAAGAGATATTGCCTACAGAATTTTTGGAGGTCTTTCTTTTTATCAAAGAAAAGAGATTAAAGATGTATTGGCCTATTTAAGGTTGGTAATTAACCCTAAAGATGAAGAGGCTCTAAAGCGTATTATAAATTTTCCAGCCAGGGGAATTGGTCAGAGTACTTTGGATAAATTGGTGGTTGCAGCGAACCATTACGGCAGATCTATTTTTGAAGTGATGGAACATTTAGACACCATTCCACTTCAGATAAACAGTGGTACTAAGCGTAAATTAGAAGATTTTGTCACCATGATCAAAAGTTATCAGGTGCTGAACGAGACGGCAGACGCATTTACGCTGTCTGAACATGTGGCTAAAAAGACTGGCCTACTTTTAGAATTCAAAAAGGACGGGACTCCTGAAGGAATTGCTAAAATGGAAAACATAGAAGAACTCCTCAACGGTATTAAGGACTTTGTCGATGGCCAGCAGGAGCTGGCCGATGCTACAGGAAATATTGCTGAATTTCTTGAAGATGTATCTCTTGCAACAGACTTAGATAAAGAGGTTGGAGATGAGGATAGGGTAGCGCTTATGACTATTCACATGGCTAAGGGTCTTGAGTTCCCTGTAGTGTATGTGGTGGGTATGGAAGAAGATCTTTTTCCTTCTGCGATGAGTATGAACACTAGGTCAGAACTAGAGGAAGAGCGAAGGCTTTTTTATGTAGCCCTCACTAGAGCAGAAAAAAAAGCCTACTTGACTTATGCCCAAACAAGATACAGATGGGGTAAATTGGTAGACGCTGAACCTTCTAGATTTATAGAGGAAATAGATGATAGTTTCTTAGACATGCAAGTTCCAATTGATTCTTACCGTTATAAACCTATGATAGATGCAGATATTTTTGGCGATGTAGACAAAAGTAAACTGCGACAAACTAAACCAGTTTCTTCCACACCACCGAGCTCTTTTAGGCCTAAGGAAAACCAATTGAGAAAGCTTAGAAAAATTAAACCTGATTTGTCTAGCCCGATTGGTAATGGAGAAGATGAAATAGCATTAGTTACTGGTTCACTAGTAAAACATAGTAGGTTTGGTAGCGGGAAGGTAATCTCTTTAGAAGGAGTAGGAGCAGATAAGAAGGCTACTATTGACTTTGAGGTTGGTGGGCTTAAAAAACTGATCCTTCGTTTTGCGAAATTAGAAGTAATGTCTTAAAAAAATATGGGTCAATTAATTAGAATATATCCGGAAAATCCCCAGGAGTCTGCTTTAGAAAAGGTAGTGCGAGCACTTAGAGAGGGTGCACTTATTATTTACCCAACAGATACTGTTTATGGCATTGGTTGTGATATTACCAATAATAAAGCCTTGGAAAAGCTAGCTAAATTAAAAGATGTAAAACTTGAAAAAGCGACCTGGTCCTTTATTTGTGCAGACCTCAGTAATATCTCTGACTATGTGAAACAAATTGACACGGCTACTTTTAAAATCTTAAAACGATCCTTACCTGGTCCTTATACTTTTATACTTCCCGGCAACAACAATCTTCCGAAAGCCTTTAAGAAGCGTAAGACCGTAGGGATAAGGGTACCAGACCACTCTATTCCTAAAAAGATAGTAGAAATGCTTGGAAATCCTATAGTCTCTACTTCAATTTATGATCCAGATGAGTTGTTAGAATACACCACCGATCCAGAACTTATATTTGAAAAATGGGCTTCGCATGTTGCCTTTGTTATAGATGGGGGTTATGGAGATAATGTGCCTTCTACCATAGTAGATTTATCCGGAGATGCACCTGAACTGATTCGTCAGGGTAAAGGGGACTTTGATATGTTTTAGAAGTGATTTGTTTCGTATAGAAAAAAGCATGCAATCATTAATTGGGTTGCAATTAAAAAAAAAGCCACCCATAGGGTGGCTTTTTTAGTATAGTATTTGCAAAAACTTAGTTAATTGAAGCATCTTTTAATCCTTCTTCGATCATCGTATAAAACTGATCAATTTTAGGAAGAACAACAATTCTAGTTCTTCTGTTTTTAGACAGTTCTGAAGAAACTGGCACATACTCAGCTCTACCAGCTGCAGTCATACGCTTAGGATCTACACCAAAGTCTTTTTGTAGTATTCTTACTACTGAAGTAGCTCTTTTCACAGATAAATCCCAGTTGTCTACTAAGTCTCCTTTAGAGAAACTTCTTTCATCTGTATGGCCTTCTACCATAAATTCGAAATCTGGTTTGTTATTAACCACTTTAGCTACTTTTTCTAATACAGACTTCGCTTTATTAGATACTACATAACTTCCAGTGTTAAATAACAACTTGTCAGAGATTGATACAAAAACAACGCCTTTCTCTACGCTAATCTCAATATCTTCGTCATCTAAGTTACCTAATACACCCTTTAGACTTTGAACCAATGCAAGGTTAACAGAATCTCTTCTGGTGACAGCATTGTTTAATTTACGAATGGTCAGGTCTTTCTCCTTTAAACTTTCTAAAGAGCGCTCTAAATTATCTGCTCCTTTAGAAGTTAATGTAGTTAAGTTACCAAGGTTGTTAATCAGTTCTTGATTGTTTGCTTTTAAATAAGCATTTTGATCTTCAAGCAACTGTAAACGAGCTGTGTCTTCCAAACAGCTGTTCAATTTAACCGTAGCTGAATTGAGTAAGTCTTGGGTTTCTTTTTGTTTTGCTTCTAAGTCTGTGTATTTTTTTTGAGATACACAAGAAGAAAGTAATAGTGTGGCGCCTAAGCATCCAAGGATAATTTTTTTCATGGGTTGGAAAAATATAATTAGTACATCAAATTTATCTTTTATTCTTATAAATACAGTGTGTAAGTTAGTTAATCTTTTACTAAAAGCGAAAACTTTTTTAATCCCTTTATATAATGAGACCAAACTATTGAAGTAGTGGTGAAGTATTTTATATATTTTTTTGGGCTTTGATTTTTTTTAAATGTGCTAGGTGCCTCCTTGTAAAAATCAATATGGGCATGAATAATTGCCAGACAATGACTAAACTTGCCTTGAATAATGAATCTAACTCCAGCAATACCATCAAGAATAAGCCTGACAAAAATCACTATTATAGCTCTTTTTAAAGGCATATTTTTTAAAATTGAAAAAAGAGAGTTTCTAAAATTCAGAAATGTTTTTTTAGGGTTCATATTGCTCAGGGTTGAGCCACCCAAATGAAAAACAGTACTACTTCCGAGATACATGACTTTGTATCCAAGATTTCTTGCCCTCCAGCAAAGGTCTATCTCTTCCTGGTGGGCAAAGTAAGTTTCGTCAAAACCGTTAAGTAAAAGAAATACCTCCTTTCTTATGAACATACAAGCTCCAGTAGCCCAAAAAATTTCAGTGTTGTCATTATATTGGCCCAGGTCTTGTTCTATGTGTTGAAATATTCTTCCCCGGCAAAAAGGATAACCCAATGCGTCTAAATAACCCCCAGCAGCTCCGGCATACTCAAAATGTGTTTTTTTTAATTCATCTAAAATTTTGGGCTGCGCTATTGCCAATTGAGAGTCTGAATTAAAGGCAGCCAATATAGGAACTAGCCAATTTTCAGCGGGCGAAACGTCTGAATTCAGTAAACAAAATAGGGGCTCATTTATTTGTTTTAATGCCAAATTATACCCACCAGCAAAACCATTGTTAGTGGTCATTTCTATGATAGTAACCTGGGAAAATCTCTCTTTTAAAAGTGCTATTGAACTATCTGTAGATCCGTTGTCTGCCACATATATATGTGCCATTTCCCCACTGTTTTTAAGAACAGTTGGAAGGAATCGTTCCAATAAAGCGGCTCCATTCCAATTGAGTATTACTACGGCTATTTGTTTCACAGGATTTTTAAATGGCAAATTAAGGGATATATTCAGGAATACTTTCTACAAAAGTATAATTTTCTGCTTCTTTGCCTATAACGCAATAATAATGGGATAATCCATTAGTCACCATGAGCAACTCGGCATTTAAACTTAAGTTATATCGGGCAATTTGATCAAATGTTTCTTGACTAATTTTTATTTCAGGGGCTTTACACTCCACCAATAAATAGATACTACCGTCTTTATTAAAAATTACCACATCTACTCTTTTTGTCAATCCGTTTACAAGAATTTTTTTTTCAACATTAATAAGGCTTTTAGGGTATTTCTTTTCGTAAATCAAATACCATATTAAATGTTGTCTTACCCATTCCTCTGCTTGTATCTGGATATATTTTTTCCTGATAATATCAAAAATATAGGGCTTATTTTCCCTATTTTTGATTCTGAAAGGATACGATGGAAAGTTTAAAACTTGCATGTTACAAATTTGATGAATTAAATTGAATGGAAGAAGCAAAGTTAATTGCTAGTGAAATAAATAAGGGAAATTTTAGCCCGCTCTATTTACTTTATGGAGATGAACCTTATTATATAGATGCCATTTCAAATTTAATTGAGCAAAAGGCGCTTACAGAAGAAGAAAAAGCTTTCAATCAATTAATTGTCTACGGAAAAGATACCCTTATAGAAGATATTGTCTCCCAAGCCAAGCGCTACCCAATGATGGCAGAGAGACAATTAATTATTGTCAAAGAGGCACAACATCTCTCCAGACAAATAGATGGCCTTCAAGAGTATGCAAAACATCCCTTACAAACAACCATTTTAGTACTTTGTTACAAATACCAAAAGCCAGATAAAAGAAAAGGAGTCTTCAAAGCTTTTCAAAAAAATGGAACTACTTTGGAGTCCAAAAAGATTTATGACAATAAAATTCCTTCTTGGATAAATGATTTAATTAAACGTAAGGGGTTTTCAGCCCAACCAGCTGTTCCTCATTTGTTATTTGAGTTTCTAGGTACTGATTTGAGCAGGATAGAAAAAGAAATAGACAAGTTATCTGTTCACATAGAAAAAGGCGTTTTAATTACTCCAGAAATGGTTGAGCAGCACATTGGTATTAGTAAAGATTATAACAACTTTGAATTAAAGAAAGCCATTGGTGAAAGAGATATTTTAAAAGCATTTAAGATTGTGCATTATTTTGCACACAATTCAAAAGACAATCCTTTTTTAATGACAGTATCTATTTTACACGGTTTTTTTATTCAAATTATGCAATATCACGGGCTTACTGATCACAACCAAAGCCATGTTGCATCAAGTTTAGGGATTTCCTCATTTTTCATTAATGAAATTAAAAGTGCGGCAAAACATTACCCCATGAAAAGAGTGAGTCAAATCTTAAAAACCCTTAAGGATTTAGATCTTAAGAATAAAGGACTTGGTGCTCCAACTGACCATGAAAATTTACTTAAGGAATTATTGATTAAAATAATGTAATCAGAGATCGAGCTTTTGCTAGGAATAATCGACCTAAAAGTTGTAGTTAATATTATCGATATTTTAAACAAACTAACTATTAAGTCAACACAGCCTAAGAAAAGGTTTAGAGCAGCGAGTAATGTAGTGTCTCTAGTTTAAATTACAATTCAGGATAGGCACTTGGATTGGACTCGTGCATGATGTTGTAAATACTTTCAAAAATGTCTTCTGCATTTGGCTTAGAAAAATAATCGCCATCACTAGCGTATGCAGGTCTGTGAGCCTTTGCCGTTAAGGTAATTGGCGGTGCATCTAAGTACTTAAAAGCCCCCTGTTTTTCTATGATTTCTTGAATTAAATAAGCGGCACAACCTCCTGGAACATCTTCATCTATTACGATGAGTCTGTTTGTTTTTTTAACACTTTCTAATACTTCATGCTTAAGATCAAAAGGTAAGAGTGTTTGAGCATCTATGAGTTCAACATCTATATCGTAATTTTGAAGTGACCCGATTACTTGTTCCACTATCCTTAGGGTTGAACCATAGGAAAGTACGGTTATATCTTTGCCCTCTTTTAAAATATCCACCACACCAATAGGGGTACATATTTCAGTCAAATTATTAGGCATAGGCTCTTTTAACCTGTAGCCATTTAAACTTTCAATGACAATAGCAGGTTCGTCGCTTTTCATCAGTGTGTTGTAAAAACCAGCTGCAACAGTCATATTTCTTGGAGTTAAGATATACATTCCTCTTAAAAAATGAATGAGACCACCCATTTGAGATCCAGAATGCCAGATACCTTCTAACCTATGCCCCCTTGTTCTAACAATTAATGGTGCTTTTTGTTTTCCAAAAGTTCTATAACGCAAAGAAGCCAAATCATCACTAAGTGTTTGTAACGCATATAGCATATAATCTAGATATTGAATCTCAGCAATAGGTCTTAAACCCCTGAGCGCCATTCCAATTCCTTGACCTATAATGCTAGCTTCTCTAATACCCGTGTCTGCTACTCTGGTTTCACCATACTTTTTTTGTAAACCTTCTAAACCTTGATTTACGTCTCCAATAGTTCCACTGTCTTCCCCAAAAATCAAAAACTCAGGATATTTTCCTAACAGTAGATCAAAGTTGTCTCTAAGTATAAGCCTTCCATCTACCATAGGTGCATCTTTACTGTAGGTAGGTTGAACAGCAGATATATTTGTAGCTTTATTTTCATGCTCACTGTACAAGTGTGAACTGTAGATTGGTTGCATTTCAGTCATAAAGCGCAACAACCAATTTTTCAGCATTTCGCGTTCTTTGCTTTGTTCACCAATTAATCCCCTAAGGGCTAATCTTGCTTTTGCTGCCAGGTCTTTTTTTATAGGCTCTTCAATTGCGATTAAGTCGTTAAGAATACTTATAATGGCTGCTTTATTTTGAGTGTTTTCTGATACAGACCTAAGTACTTTGACCAAATCTTTTTTATAAGCCAAATGTGGTGTTAAGAATTCAGACCAAGCTTCTTTTTTCGCATTTCGCACATCCCTTTTAATGTCTTTTTCAATCTGAAGTAGACTCTCCTCTTCTGCAAAACCATTTTCTAGAATCCAAGATCTAAACTTTACGTTACAATCTTGTTCTTTTTCCCAAATAAGACGATCATCTGATTTATACCTCTCATGAGATCCTGAAGTGGAGTGTCCTTGAGGTTGCGTAAGCTCTACAACGTGAATGATTACAGGGATATGTTTTTCTCTTGCAATCAGAGCCGCTTCTTGATAAGTTTTTACAAGGGCAGGGTAGTCCCATCCATTGACTTTGAAAATTTCATACCCATTTGTGCCTTCTTCTTTTTGAAAACCTTTGAGTATTTCACTAATACTCTCTTTGGTTGTTTGGTGTTTTGCATGAACTGAAATACCATACTCATCATCCCAAACACTCACCACCATGGGTACTTGAAGCACACCTCCAGCATTGATAGTCTCAAAAAACAAACCTTCACTTGTACTTGCATTTCCTATAGTACCCCATGCTACTTCATTTCCTTGAACAGAAAACAAATTTCCATTTATGTTTTTTTCAGACCTATATACTTTTGAGGCCTGTGCCAAACCGAGTAATCTGGGCATTTGAGCAGCTGTTGGTGAAATATCTGCACTGCTATTATATTGCTTAGTCAAGTTTTTCCAGCTACCATCTTCATTGAGACTATGGGTTACAAAGTGTCCACCCATTTGTCTTCCAGCACTCATAGGCTCTTTTTCAATATCCGTAGTCGCATATAAACCGTGAAACAGGTCTTTGGGTGTTAAAAGATCCAATGCCATCATAAAGGTTTGGTCTCTATAATACCCGCTTCTAAAATCACCTTCATTAAAAGCCTTAGCCATGGCTATTTGGGGTAATTCTTTTCCATCTCCAAATATTCCAAATTTAGCCTTACCTGTTAGAACTTCTCTTCTACCCAATAAACTACACTCCCTTGAAGTGACTGCAATTTTATAATCAGCTATAATTTCTGATTTAAACTCGTCAAAAGAAATTTGTTTTTTAGAATTGGCAGTAGATATATCCATTAACTGTATGTAAGTGTTTGCATTAGGCATCAAAAATTCATCGCAAAAATATAGAAAAAAGATGGAATATTTTTAATAATAACAAGCGGTAATTGAATAATGCGAAAAAATACAGCTATTCAAATCATAAATTATAAACAATTCACAATTATCAGGTATTTTGTTGAGAAAAAAGCAAAATTTAGAACCATTTTCTATTGAAGAGTCCAATGAGTGTTTTAGGACTTAAAGTCACTACAAATCGAATTTTCTCTGCGTAATTTTCTTGGCCAGATTCCCATCCATTATTAGAATATAGCGGGAAATACAATTCAAAATAATCGGTCACTAAATTGAGTCTAATTCCTGAATCATATACCAAACGCTCCTTGTAACCTTTGTTTTTGACAAATCCAAAATCAGTATAAAACTCCACCCACCGGTACAAATTAATACTAGCGTTGGTTGTAGCGATCCATTGATTGGCAAAAGGTCTGTCTAATTTAGATTTAAAACCACCCTCAGCGATAATAATTTGCTGTGAATACAATCCTTGGTCTTCAGATCTACCCAGGAAGTTATAATCAAATAAGTAGTCTGTTGGACGGTCTAAAGCAAAGCTAAAGAAGTCTCCTTTGGTTTCGTTTCTGATAAAACTCCCCGCAAAAAAACGAATATTGAATTGTCTGTTGTTTTCAAACAACCTTCTGTATTCAATTTCAAAAGATAGTTTGGAAAAATCTTTGGCTTGTTGGGCATCTAAATTCCATGAAAAGTACTTAAGAATACCATTGTCATTTGATCCATAACGCATATTGAGAACACCGTAGTTAGGCGCTTGGCTCTGAGCGTCTACAGGCATAGAAGGATTTGGATCTCTTTGTACTTGTACATACCTCAATTGTAAGAAATCTTTCTTGTTAGATCTAAGGTCCTCAGGTCTCCAACCCATTGAAAATGATGGAGTAAGTGTGGTGTAGCGCGCATTTTCTGTATATTGATAACTAGAAGCCCCTAGGTTGTAATTAGTCACATATAATCGCTTATTTTGATGGTATTTTCTGTAGTTGAACCGTCCATATCCCACGAACTTTTTACCCTTTAAGCCATATGAGGGAGAGAAATCATAATTAAAAGGCCTTTCTAGCACAGTTTTATTGTACAATCTTATACCAGGGGTTAATCCGTCGTAAATATTAAAATTTGCTATAGGCACATAAAATACTTGATTGTAATTTGGATCTTCTAGGTCTTTAAAAAACTGAAATTTGAGTTTCTTGTTACTAGAAAACCAACCATTAAGTGATTTCCAATTGTCTCGCTGATTAAATTCAGGTATTTTTTGATTAAAATTTAATACCAGTTTGTCTTCTAACTGATTAGGGATCTTAAAACTTCCTATACTATCTATACCGGTGAACCAATACTGAGATACTACGCTATCTTTTTTTAACCCAAATACAGAAATGGGCACTTTAGTCTTTTGCTTGTTTTTTATGGTAAAATTTATTGAATCTGGGTCAGCAGAAGCTTTAGTTATTTTAAAATCAATTTTGTTTTTTGTGGCTATATAAGTATTGAAAAACCAATCTACATTTTTAGTAGTGTACTTTTCTAAGGTAGTTTTAAAGTCTTTTGTAGCAATATTAGTCCCTTTGTGTGCTTGATAAAAGTCTTTGATACATTGTTCTAATACACCCTCACCGAGATAATCTTCTAAATAAGCCAACCCCAAACCAGCTTTGTATTTGTTGGCTATTTGTTGGTTGAATTTTATTAGGGAGTCGTTAGAGGTGGTGAGTGGTTGGTCTAAGTTACGTCTTGCTGTTAAATTATACAGTAGCGAATACTGATCGTTAAAGTCTAATTCAGATAAATGCAGACTTCTCACCCCCCAGTAAGAAGCTATTTTCCCTAATAATTTTTGATTGGGATAATAGGCCTCTACATATTTGATCATACTAAAATTGACTAATGCATCTATAACCCAATGCTCTTTTCTTGGATTAATAAAAAAACTCTCCTTAAATAAGGTGTATAAAGTTGTTTTTAATAAGCTTAATTCTAACTTAAAGGACTCTTCATAAGGATTTACAAAACTGGGCAGTTTATTTAATCCATAGAGTGGGTTTCTGTCATAATTCATTTTAGTCACCAGAAGTTGATCTAAAGGAATAGTGCCAATTTTATTTTCAATGAATGTAAAAACTTTAGAGACTGCAGCTATTTCTAGAGCTGGCTCAAGATTATCTCCCCTTAAATCAGTAACCAATATGGTATTTTTGAGTGGGTACCTTACGAAACTATTTTGATTGGTCAGATAAACTTCCGCCCCTTTTTTCTGTTGGGCAGTAAGCGTAGCCCATCTTCTATCTCCTTTGACTTGTTCTAATGTTTCTTTGTAATTTGAATTTAGCACCAACGCTTTGTCGTAGTTTATTTTTATTACTGTGTTGGTAATATCAGTGTAAAGGTCTTGCAAATCTTTGTTTGAATAGAGCAGCCATTCTTTGTCTTTATAAACAGCCGGAGTGAGGTACCAATCCTTAAGGAAATATCCCCCTTCAGAATCATATCCATAAGAAGTGTATTTGTTTGGTGGTAACTTAACGGTATAAGTAAAGGTAATAGTTTCGAAATCACCCGGAGCAATAGGTTTATTGAGAGAAATGCCAATAATATCTTTTTCTTTGGTTCTCCACCATGGCAGGGAGTAGTAATTTAGATCTACTGCACCAATGAGGTCTGTTCTTCCCCTGAGCTCTTTAGATGCTAGATGGAGATTTTTTTTAAAATCGTCCGCAAACCGATTCGCTAAAGGGGAGTTCTTATAGGCGTACGCATTTGCCCAATCATTAAAATACAGCACGCTAAGGGTATCTTTACTATGATTGGTATAGGTAAATTCTTGTTGAATTTTTACTTCTTTAGTCTCACTATTAAGAGTTGCACTAATTTTATTTACATGCTGACCCATTCCCAAAAGGGGAAGTGCAAAAAATAAGTATAAAAAAAGCTGATTAAAATTCATTTAAGATTGTACTGCTTTAAAAGTTAGGACTTAGCGATTTTCCTTTGTAGAATGCATTTATTTGATTGACCACTTCATCTTCATTATCTGCCATTTGCAATAAGTCTAAATCTTTTTCAGAGATATTTCCGTTTTCTAAAAGGGTGCTTTTCACCCAATCTAAAAGTCCCGCCCAAAAAGTTCTGCCTACTAAAATAATGGGGAATTTCTCAATTTTATTAGTTTGAATTAGGGTAATGGCTTCGAAGAGTTCATCCAGCGTTCCAAAACCACCTGGCATAACTACAAATCCCTGTGAATACTTTACAAACATGACTTTTCTAACAAAGAAATAATCGAATTGTAAGTTTTTATCTTGATCTATATATGGATTGTCGTGTTGCTCAAAAGGCAAGTCAATGTTGAGTCCTACCGAGGTGCCTTTTTCCAAATGTGCGCCTAAATTTCCGGCCTCCATAATTCCTGGACCTCCTCCGGTAATAACACCATAACCTTCTTGGGCTATTCGCTGAGCAATTTTTGTAGCGAGTTCATAGTATGCTGTTCCAGGTTTGGTTCTTGCAGATCCAAAAATAGAGACGCAAGGTCCGATCATACTCATTTTTTCATACCCATTCACAAATTCCCCCATAATTTTAAAAAGAGCCCACGAATCATTGGTTTTTATTTCATTCCAACCTTTAAAGTTTTTTTCATTTCTCATAATAAAAGGATCTAATTTTATAAATCTAATTCTTTTTTTAAAAAACGAGCGGTATGACTCTTTTTATGCTTAGCTACTTCTTCGGGCGTACCTGTTGCTATAATCTCTCCCCCTCTAGCGCCACCTTCATATCCTATGTCTATCAGGTGGTCTGCAATTTTAATCACATCTAAATTGTGCTCTATTACTAAAACAGTATTGCCTTTGTCTACTAATTTTTGTAGCACTCCAAGTAAAACCCTAATATCTTCAAAGTGAAGGCCAGTGGTGGGCTCATCTAAAATATAAAGGGTGTTTCCTGTATCTCTCTTAGACAATTCAGCAGCCAATTTAATTCTCTGAGCTTCTCCTCCAGACAAAGTAGTAGATTGTTGTCCTAGGGAAATATATCCCAGACCAACATCTTGAATGGTCTTTAGTTTTCTATAAATTTTAGGTATTGCTTCAAAGAATACCACAGACTCATCTATGGTCATTTCTAAAACATCTGAAATAGATTTTCCTTTAAACCTGATTTCTAGCGTTTCCCTATTAAACCTCTTACCATTACAAGTTTCACAAGGGACATATACATCTGGGAGAAAATTCATTTCAATAACGCGTAATCCGCCTCCTTGACAAGTTTCGCATCGGCCTCCGGCCACGTTAAAACTAAACCTCCCTGGTTTATAGCCCCTAATGGTCGCCTCAGTGGTTTTAGTGAATAGACTTCTAATTTCTCCAAAAACGTCTGTATATGTGGCTGGATTTGACCTAGGTGTTCTGCCTATGGGCTGTTGGTTTATATCGATCACTTTGTCAATATACTCCAGGCCAGATATTTTCTTATATGGCATGGGCTTTTTAACCCCATTAAAAATATGGGCATTCAAAATAGGGTAGAGGGTCTTATTGATTAAGGTAGATTTACCCGATCCAGACACCCCAGATACCCCTATCATGCAACCCAACGGAAGCTTTAGGGTGACATTTTTTAAATTATTTCCTGTGCAGCCCTCTAGAACAATCGATTTACCATTTCCTTTTCTTCTAATTTTAGGAATCTCAATACGCATTTGATTGTTGAGAAAAGCAGCTGTTAAGGTCTGTTCCTTTAGCAGTTCTGCTGGAGTACCTTGAGTGAGTATTTCACCACCATTTTTTCCTGCTTTTGGTCCAATATCAATGACATGATCTGCACAAAGGATCATGTCCTTGTCGTGTTCTACTACTAATACAGAATTACCTATATCTCTTAGTGATTCCAAAGATTTTATTAGCCGCTCGTTATCTCTCTGATGCAGTCCTATACTTGGCTCATCTAATATGTACAATACCCCAACCAATTGAGAGCCTATTTGAGTGGCCAGTCTTATGCGCTGCGCTTCGCCACCCGAAAGTGATTTAGAGGGCCTGTTTAGGCTCAAGTATTCGAGTCCAACGTCTAGCAAAAACTCTAGCCTAACCTTTATTTCCTTTATTATTTCCTGAGCTATAATCGCTTGGTCACCTTCTAAGTTTTTAGATAAATTTTCAAAGAAAAGATAAAGCTGCCCAATATCCATTTGGGAGAGCTCAGCTATGTGTAAACCGGCTATTTTGAATTGTAGGGCGGTCTTTATTAGCCTATTTCCGTTGCAGCTTTCACAGCTAATTTTATCCATAAAATCTTTAGCCCAGCGTTTCAATGAGGTCGTATTAGCTTGGGTAAATTGATTTTGAATAAACACTGAAATCCCTTCAAAATCTATCTGATAGTTTCTCTCAACACCCAGGGTTTTTGAAGTTACTGTAAACTGGTCTTGCCCACCATTTATAAGTATTTCTATGGCTTCTTGAGGGATTTTCTTAAGGGGTGTTTCCAAGTCAAACCCATATCTTTGCGCAATGAGTTCTATTTGCTTGAAAGCCCAAGAGCTCTTATATGGTCCCAATGGAGCAATACCTCCGTCTCTTATACTCAGATTTAAGTCTGGAAATATTTTATTGATATTAACTTTGTGGGTAACTCCAAGGCCTTGGCAGCTGGGACACATCCCTTTTGGGGAATTAAATGAAAAAGTATTTGGTTCAGGAATAGGGTAGGAGATCCCACTGCTCGGGCACATGAGGTCTCGAGAAAAGTAACGCGCTTTCTTCTCACCAGTCTCTAGGACCATGAGCACATTTTTTCCCTGATCCATGGCTGTTTCTATACTCTCACTGAGTCTTTTTTTGGTACTCTCCTTAGTGTCTATAGAAAGACGATCAATCACTATTTCAATATCATGGGTTTTATACCTGTCTACCTTCATTCCAGGCTGAAGATCGAGTATTACCCCGTCTACACGAACTTTGACAAAACCTTGCTTACTGATCTGTTCAAATAGCTCTCTGTAATGCCCTTTTCTTGATTTAATGACGGGAGCTAAAACACTGATTTTTTTACCCTCATAATCCCTTTGAATTAGGTCTTGGATTTGAATATCTGTGTATTGCACCATTTTTTCTCCCGTTTCATATGAGTAGGCATCGGAAGCTCTAGCAAATAAGAGTCTTAGAAAATCGTAGACTTCGGTAATAGTGCCTACGGTAGATCTAGGAGATTTAGAAGTAGTCTTTTGTTCAATGGCAATAACTGGAGAAAGTCCGTCAATTTTATCTACGTCTGGTCTTTCTAAGCCTCCCAAGAATTGTCTTGCATAAGCAGAAAATGTTTCAATATACCTTCTTTGACCTTCTGCGTATATGGTGTCAAAGGCTAGTGAAGATTTACCGCTACCGGAGAGACCGGTAATGACCACTAGTTTTTCTCTTGGAATATTAATATCTATATTTTTGAGGTTGTGGGCTCTAGCTCCTTTTACCTCTATAAAATCTAAGGCTTTATTCATTTTTCATTGCAAAAGGGCAAGGTACAATTTTGACCTCAATTTAACACCCATACATAAGGGCTATTTATAGACAAATTCGTTAAAATATTTATAATATTTAAGGGTGTAAATAAAAATTTTAGGAAAATATCCTAATGTATATTTGGAATATTTCCAACAAATAATTAGATTTGTTTGTATTTGATTAAAGATGGTTCACCTAAATCAATTAGATAAGAGTAATCAAATTTTTTCAGCTTTCTCTAAAACCCGTTTATATGGACATTGATCGTTTTATATCACTCAGAAAATCTTTGGGTTACACCCAAAAAACCTTTGCGGCTTGTTTGGGTATACCCAATACTACCGCAGATATTGAACGTGGAAAAACCAAGCTTTCTGGAAAAATTGTGGTGGAACTCATTAAACAATTTCAGGTAAACCCACTTTGGATTTATGGAGAGAGCAATGTGCAATTCATAAAAAATACGGTAGTGAGTACCATTCCAAAAGTGGTTACAATAGACGCAGAAGGAAATGATAATATGGTATTGGTCAATGCTAAAGCCGCTGCCGGTTACCCACAAAATATAAGTGACAGCAGCTGGTATAAGCAATTGCCAGCTTTTGATTTACCCATTCCAGAATTCAGAAATGCCACATATAGGGGCTTTCAAGTAGAAGGTGATTCTATGTTACCTAACCTCAGACCCAAAGAATGGGTTCTGGCAAAATCTATTGAGAGTATAGATCATATTAACCCCAATAAAATTTATGTGGTGGTATTATACGATTCTGTAATGGTTAAAAAAATCCAGCGGCATTCTTCTGGTAACTACCTGAGTTTAATTTCAATCAATGAATCTTACGAACCTTATGAAATAAGTTCAGATCAAATACAAGAGATTTGGCAGGTGAGCAGTAAAATTAGTTTTGGCGTAGAAGAGCCTGCAGACAATGGACTTTTAAGACAACTACAAGCGTCTATGGAAGATTTAAAAAAGCAACTTCACTTGGCTAGCTTATCCAATAGTAAGGGCGTAGCATAATTGAAATTTAAAAACCTACAGCAGCGTCGTCCCCTCTAGGATCTGCTCCTGCTTCTAATTGACCGCTTTCAAGTACCCTAATAGCGTCTACTTTTCCAATAATTCTAGTACGCTCTTCATTGATTAAGTAGCCCTTTTCTTTTAGCGTAAAAAGGGTGTTTTTAGAAAAGCCTTCTGGTTCAAAAACTACGGTATCTGGAAGCCATTGATGATGAAATCTTGGCGCGTTAACTGCATCTTGCATGGAGAGTCCGTGTTCATAAGCATTTAGAATGGTTTGGGCTACAGCCGTAATAATAGTGGACCCTCCAGGAGTCCCTACAACCAACCACAATTCACCCTCTTTCTCCACGATAGTAGGTGTCATGCTACTGAGCATTCTTTTTCCAGGAGCAATGCTATTGGCCTCTGCACCAATGAGCCCAAACATATTTGGCACGCCAGCTTTAGCAGAAAAATCATCCATTTCATTGTTAAAGAAAAAACCCAATTCCTCTGAATAAAGTTTAGAACCAAAAGCTCCATTTAAAGTGGTTGTAACGGAAACTGCATTGCCCTCCTGATCTACAATAGAGTAGTGGGTAGTTTCTTCGCTTTCCAAAATTTGAACAGCTCCATGAGATACCTCAGAAGACAGCGTAGCTTTGTCAAAGGAGAAGTTACTCATACGCTCTTTTAAATAAGCGTCACTCAATAGGACATCTAAAGGAATTGGAGTGAAGTCTGGGTCTCCCAAATAGAAGTTTCTGTCTGCATAAGCACGCCTAGATGCCTCCGTAAATAGTTGTATGGCTTGAGGGGAGTTGTGACCAAAATCCTTCATGTTATAAGGTTCTATCATTTTAAAAATCTGATGCATTGTAACGCCTCCACTACTTGGAGGGCTCATAGAAATAATTTTGAGGTCTTTGTAATTAAATATGACTGGCTGTCTCCATACAGCTTCATAATTGGCTAAATCTTCAGTAGTGATGAATCCACCTCTATCTTGAATAAAAGCAGCTATTTTTTCTGCCATTTCCCCTTCGTAAAAAGCTTTTCTCCCCCCTTTAGCAATAGCAGTTAGTGTAGTAGCTAAAGCGGGGTATTTTATAGTGTCTCCAGCTACATAATGTTGTGCAAATAAAGATCGTTCGCCACTAATTTTGGCAATAATCTCCCGTTGGCTAGCCATTGATTTGGCTTGCTTTTCTGTAACAACTACCCCATTTTTGGCTAGGGAAATTACTGGTGCTAAAATTTCATCAAAGGGCAATGATCCCATCTTTGCATGTACTTCCGTTATTCCAGCAATAGTTCCAGGAACCCCTACAGCGGTAGCACCTAAAGTGCTCATTCCAGGAATGACATTTCCCTCTTCATCTAGGTACAAATCTCTGTGTGCACTGGCTGGTGCTTTTTCTCTGTAGTCAATACTGCCTACGTCTCCATTGGCTTTTCTATAGACCATAAAACCACCCCCTCCAAGATTTCCAGCAAACGGGTAAGCAACTGCTAGTGCTAGCTCTGTGGCTACCATTGCATCAAAAGCGTTACCCCCTTTAGCTAAAATCGCACTGCCTATAGCAGAGGCTTCTTGCCTAGCCGAGACAACCATAGCATTCTCAGTGACCAATCCAGTGGGTGGCACTTCTGTTTTACAACAAATGTTTAAGATTAAAATAGCAAATAATAGGAGTGATTTTAAATATGACTTCATAGTATGGTGGTTGATATAACTTTATTTGAGGGTTTCAAAACTTGCCTTTGAAAAGATAATCAATTCTTTGAAAAAAGAATCAAAATCATTTTCAAAATCATTGTAATGCATCACAAGGTCTTTACTGGCCTCATCTAATTTTGCGCTGAACTTTGTGCGGCGCTGCATTCCTTTTAGAATTTGGTCAATACCTTCAATTTTTTTATAGGCTACCAGCCAATTCTGTTTTTTCATATAGGGAAAAAGATGCTGGGTTTTAAAAGGCAATTCCTCGAAATGATTTTCTAAAAGCGTATAAAAATTTTGAGAAAATATTTCTAGAGGTACACTGTGGTAGTTAGCCCATTTAACCGCTAAAAAATGGTCGTAAAAAATATCGACAATGACCCTGCTATAATGACCGTGTACTTTAAAAATTCTCTTACAACTTTTTTTAAAAATAGGATGTTGGTCTGTATATTCATCAATAGCTCTGTGCAGCATAACACCTTTTTGGAAATCTATAGGAAAATATTCCAAAGGTTGTCTTTTTAATCCGTCTGCCATAAAATTACCTATACTAATCCCTGGATGGTCAAATGACAAATATATATGGGCTAGAAAATTCAAAAAAGATATTTTAGAGATGGTAAGCCACGAATTTACAAATTGCCCGTTGCAAAACCCACAGCAGGTCTTATATTTGTTGTATAAATTATTCAAATGACACTGATTAAATCAATATCTGGTATTAGAGGTACCATTGGAGGTGCTGTTTCAGAAAATTTAACCCCGCTAGACGTGGTTAAATTTACAGCAGCTTATGCGACAATACTCAAAGAATCACATAAAAACAAAGCCGTTAATGTTGTGGTAGGAAGGGATGCCAGGATCTCAGGTCCTATGGTACAGTCTTTGGTGCAAGCCACCCTAGTTGGAATGGGCATAAATGTAATAGATTTGGATCTTTCCACAACGCCAACTGTCGCTATAGCAGTGCCATTAAAAGCTGCTCAAGGGGGAATAATTCTCACAGCGAGTCACAATCCTAAACAATGGAATGCACTTAAATTGCTCAATGAAAAAGGTGAGTTTATTTCAGCAGCTGTAGGACAAAGGGTCCTAGAATTAGCAGAGAAAGCGTCTTTTGAATTTGCAGAAGTAGATCATTTGGGCAGCCATATAGTAGACAATTCATTCCTGGAAAAGCATATTGAGGAAGTATTAAAATTACCTTTTGTCAATGAAGCGGTGATTAAAGCCGCCAAATTTAAGGTGGTTGTAGACGGAGTAAATTCTTCAGGAGGGATCTATATTCCAGCTTTGCTAGAAGCAATGGGAGTAGAGGTTATAAAACTATTTTGTGAACCTACCGGTCATTTTCCCCACAATCCAGAACCTTTAGAAGAACATTTATCTGATATTAAAGCCACTGTGCTAGCCCACAAAGCAGATTTGGGTATTGTTGTAGATCCGGACGTAGATCGATTGGCGTTTATTAGTGAAGACGGAAGTATGTTTGGAGAAGAATACACCTTAGTAGCTTGTGCAGATTATGTGCTTTCTAAGACGCCAGGAGCAACAGTCTCCAATTTGTCTTCTACCAGAGCACTCAGAGATGTAACCCAAAAACACGGACAAAAATATACAGCCTCTGCAGTAGGAGAAGTCAATGTAGTGAATGCTATGAAGGCAGAAAATGCCGTAATTGGTGGAGAAGGCAATGGAGGAATTATTTATCCAGATAGCCACTACGGTAGAGATGCTTTAGTGGGTGTAGCTCTCTTTTTAATGCTTTTGGCAGAGAAAAAGACCACTGCTTCTGCGCTCAAGGCAAGTTATCCAGCCTATTTTATGCGAAAGGATAAGATAAGCCTTACAGAAGATATTAATGTAGACGCTATTTTAGCGGCTATGGCTACTTTATACAAAGAGGAAGAGGTGAATACTACTGATGGGGTTAAAATAGATTTTGATAACCATTGGGTACACTTGAGAAAGTCTAACACGGAACCTATAATCAGGATTTATACAGAAGCTACTTCTTTAGATTTGGCCATTTCTGTGGCCGATGCCATGATGAAACAAATTTTAGACCTCAGTAATAAAGTTTAAGAGGCGTATAGTGCTTCTCGGTTGAGATTTTATTCACCCATTGGCTTTTTGCCTCGGTGCTTCCAGCGTTTGTGGGTCCATAAATAATAAGCAGGTTCCTCCTGAATTTGAGACTCCGCTTTAAGAAGAAATTCTTTGGTTATTTCTCCTGGAGCTGTATGAGCACCACTGGTAGTAATGGGCTCAAAAGTAGCGTGAAACACTCCTCTTTTTACTTTTTCAACCCTTAAAAACACCACGGCTAAGTCTAATTTTTGTGCCAGTACTTCTGCGCCGTTATAAACAGGAACCTCTACGCCCATGAAAGAACCCCAAGCTTTTGCTTTGGACATTGGAGGAGATTGATCTGCTACCATACCATAGACTGCTTTTACGCCATTTTTTTCATTTTCTACAACGGTTCTAAAAGTTTCTGCCTGTGTGATTGGAGTAGTATTCCACCTACTTCTCAATTTTTTGATCCAAGCGTCAAAATAGGGATTGCCAATTTTCTGGTATACGGCATATCCTTTCTCAGAAATATAATTGTTAATACTCACATTCCATTCCCAATTGGCGTAATGAGAACACACCAACAATACAGACTTAGTTTTTAAAATCTCATTTAGGATATTAATATTCTGAACCTGGTATCGCTCCTTAACACCAGCCTTACTAAGGTTCATGGTTTTGACCATCTCCATAAATAAATCACATAAGTGCTTGTAAAATTGTCTTCTAATGAGGTGGAGTTCTCTTAGTTCCTTATTGGGGAAACAAAGGACAAGATTCTCCAATACTACCTTTTTTCTGTAGCCAAAAAAATAAAATAATTTAACAAAGAATATATCAGACAATAGATAGAAAAGTGGCCTAGGTAGTTTAGATACCACCCATAAGTGTGGGTAGATAAGAATGAATACCAGTAAATGCATTTTATTTAATTAAAGGGTAAATGTAGGGATATTTTAGTTTTTAATTCCATGAAGTGTATCTTCGTGATCAATCTTTTGATTTTTATTCATGAACATGCACCCAATAACAATATTAATCATGGCACTTAATGGTTTGGTGTCTTTTAAAGGTTTTAACGACACTTCATTTTTTGATCGTTACAAATTTCAGATAAAGTCTATTCAGCAAGGAGATTATATAAGGTTATTTACAGCTGGTTTTCTTCATGTAGATGTGAATCACTTAATTTTTAATTTATTTACTTTTTATTTCTTCTCAGATGTGATTGTCCAATTATTGGGTCCTGTTGCTTTAGTCATTATCTATGTGGTGAGCTTGTTTTTGGGAAGTTATTTTGGTTTGTTTATTCACAAGAATGAACCATATTATAGTGCTGTTGGCGCTAGTGGAGCAGTAACAGGAGTGCTGTATGCTGCTATTTACCTTATGCCTGAAATGAGATTAGGAATACTATTTATTCCTATTCCACTTCCAGCCTATGTGGTTGGATTGGGATATATGATATACACTATTTATGGTATGAAAAAGAGAACAGGAAATATTGGTCACTCTGCACATTTTGGAGGAGCAATTGGCGGTTTACTCATGGCTATTGTTTATGTACCTAGCCAACTCACAGTAAATCCTATAGCTGCTATTTGTTTATTAGCACCATTAGTATTTATGGGTGTGTTGCTATATAAGGACAGTTTTGAATAAAAATGGCTTTTTGGAAAGTTTTTATTCCCACAAAGCCATTTAATGATGTGTTTATTTTCTTAAGGCAGCATCTTGGCGATTTGAGCCCCTAGAGCTGCTCCCCTTAGGTCTTTGGCTACGATGATTCCATTTTCATCCAAAATAAATGTTGCTGGAATAGCATTAATATTGTATTGTTTTGCAATTGGGTCACTAAAATAGGCTAATGAAGAAATGTGGTGCCAATTCATTTGGTCAGCAGCTATTGCTGCGACCCAATCCTCTTTATTCTTATCAAGAGAAATGCTTATAATCTCAAGACCTTTTTCGTGGTACTCGTTATAAACCGCTACTACATTCGGATTTTCTGCCCTACACGGTTTGCACCAGGCAGCCCAAAAGTCAATGATGGTTACTTTACCTTTTAAAGTTGCTAATGAAAGGATTTCTCCATTTGGATTAGGTCCAGAAAAATCAATTGCTTTACTTCCAATGGCCGTGCTTAAATTAGCCTCCCAAAGGGTCAATAGTTTTTTACCGGCATCGGTTTGTTTAATTTCCGAGCTTAAAGCTTCGATTAATTCTTTTATTTTTTGCTCCTCGACAGTCTTAGAAGCAAACATTCTTTCAATTAATAAAACGGTGATCAATGAACCAGGGTGTTTTGCAGCAAAATTGATTTCGTAAGATTTAGCCTCTTCTTGCAACTCCATATACTCTTCTCTGAGAGAATCAATAAATGCTTCTTTTCCGTTCGCTCTAGCGTTTTGTAAGTCATTGGCAATTCCATTAGCTCTTTCAGAAAATCCTTGAGATGTATTCACAAATTCTGAAAACCAAATGTTTTGATCACTCCCACTGAGTTTAGCCATATTGAGGCTGTCCTTTTGAGCCTTTACTTCAATACGAGCATTTTCTAAAATCACAGGGATATTTCCATTGGCATTTTCAAAGAATAAATAATGCATGGCAGGAAATTCTTGTGCACCCTTAAAAGTGGCTACCCCATTTACCGAAGCAGTTGAGTCTACTGTTATAGGAGAATTTGTCACATCTATATATTTTAAAAATACTTTAGATTGATCTGGTAAATCTTTCACCTCAATTTTAAGGCTGTACCCCCCTTGATTGCTGCAAGCGAGCATAAGGCTAATGCCTGACAAAACTAAAATTGATTTAATCGTAAACTTTTTTAAAGATAAGGTGGAAATAAATGTCATTTTAAATTATTTTATTCTCAAAGGTAAACTTATCTGTCATAATTTAAAAAGGCACCATGCATTTTTAATTTTCGTTAAAAATAATTTTAAATTGTTTGTTTTCAATAGAACTGTATTACAGTGAAATTTAAATAAAGTATTTTTACTAAAATTTTTTTTCCATGAAGGTTGCTCTAGAAAAATTATCTCAATCGCTTAAAGGATCTGTTCAATCAGATCCTTTAAGCAAGGCTTTATATGCAACAGATGCATCTGTTTACCGTAAAATGCCCCTAGGAGTAGCTTTTCCTAAGGACCTTGAAGACCTTCAAAGCATTATTAAATTTTGTAATGAAAATGGCGTGGGCTTAATTCCAAGAACTGCGGGGACATCTCTTGCAGGTCAATGTGTAGGAGATGGTCTGGTAGTAGATGTTTCCAAATATTTTACCGATATTATATCATTAGACTTAACCAAAAAACAGGTTACTGTTCAACCAGGTGTGATTAGAGATGAACTCAATGACTATTTAGCGCCCCATGGATTATTTTTTGGTCCTAATACTTCTACCGCAAATCGATGTATGATTGGTGGCATGGTGGGAAATAACTCCTCTGGAACAACTTCAATAAAATATGGTGTTACCAGAGAGAAAGTTGTTTCCATGAAAGCAGTCCTTTGGGATGGAAGTATTGCAGAGTTTAAAGATTTAAGTAGTGATGCTTTTAGACTTAAAATGGTTGAGGCGTCGGCCGAAGGCCAAATATACAAGGGCATATACGATTTGTTATCGCCATTGGATATTCAATCTCAAATCACAGAAGCTTTTCCAAAAAAAGAGATACACAGAAGGAATACAGGTTATGCGATTGACCTTTTAATGGAAGCAGATATTCTTGGAGGTAATGCACCTTTTAATATGGCGCATTTGCTCTCAGGGAGTGAAGGTACGCTTGCCTTAACCACAGAAATTACTTTGCAATTAGACGACATTCCTCCCTCTTATGCTGCTATGGTCGTAACTCACTATAACAGTCTTGAGGATTGCTTAAAAGATGTTGCTCCGGTGATGAAATGTGATTTGTACACCTGTGAAATGATGGATAAAATCATTTTAGACTGCACCAAAAGCAACAGAGAACAATCAGAAAACCGTAAGTTTATTAAAGGGGACCCTGCCGCTGTTTTAATGTTGGAAGTAAGGGCATATTCAGAGGAAGCCCTTCAGGAAAATCTCAATCTGCTTCTGGACCAGATTAATACATCTGGATTGAGTTATGCTGCCCCTATTTTAAGCGGATCGGATATTGGTAGAGCTGGAGCGCTTAGAAAAGCTGGATTAGGGCTTCTTGGAAATATGGTTGGAGATAAAAAAGCGGTGGCATGTATAGAAGACACTGCGGTCGCTTTGGAAGACTTAAAAGATTTTATTGGAGAATTTACTTCCATTATGAAACGTTATGACCAGGATGCGGTGTACTATGCCCATGCAGGAGCTGGTGAAATACATTTAAGACCTATTTTAAATTTAAAAGAATCTAAAGACGTCTCTTTATTTAGAGCCATTACTACAGATGTTGCTCACTTAACTAAAAAATACAAGGGTTCATTTAGTGGAGAACATGGGGATGGTATTGTAAGGGCAGAGTTTATTCCTATGCTTATTGGAGCAGAGAATTATGCGCTCTTAGAGTCTGTGAAACAATTATTTGATCCTAATGGCATTTTTAATCCAGGTAAAATTGTCAAAGCTTATGCCATGGATGCATCACTGAGGTATGAAATTAATAGAGAGGAACCTAACATAGATACCTTATTAGATTTTTCGGACAAGCAAGGAATTTTAAGGGCTGCTGAATCTTGTAATGGTAGTGGTGATTGTAGAAAAACGCACCAATCTGCTGGTGGAATGTGTCCAAGTTACCATGTAACAAAAAACGAAAAAGATACGACTAGGGGTAGGGCTAATGCACTCAGAGAGTTTTTGACACACCCTAATTCATTAAAGGAACGCAGGAATGCTTTTGATAACAAAGCATTAAAAGAAGTTTTTGACCTTTGCTTAAGTTGTAAGGCCTGTAGCAGTGAATGTCCTAGCAATGTAGATATTGCTACTTATAAAGCGGAGTTTTTATATCAGTATCAGGAAGCGAATGGTTATAGTTTTAGGTCAAAGCTATTTGCTTACAACACCCAATTAAACAAATTGAGTAGTTTGGTGGCTCCTTTGACTAATGCGGTATACAAATCGCCTTTATCTGGAGTAATTAAGCGTTTGAGTGGGGTATCTCAAAAAAGATCTCTGCCAGAGGTGGGTCGTTTTAATTTTCAGAAATTTTTAGACCATCAATCAAAGAAATTTGAATTGACAAAGCAAACAGTTGTTTTGTATGTAGATGAGTTTACCCGTTATATGGATATAGAGATAGGTAAAGATGCCATTTTATTGCTACTTAATCTGGGGTATAAAGTGCAATTGTGGCAAGCAGAAAGCGGCAGAACTTTTATATCTAAGGGATATTTGAAACAAGCCAAAGCCATTGCTGAAATAAATTTAAGTGACGCTTCTTTATTTCTTGACCAGCAGTGGCCTATTCTAGGAATTGAACCTTCTGCTATTTTGAGTTTTAGAGACGAATACAAGCGTTTGAGTCCGGATCATGCCATGGTAGAAAAATTGGCTTTACATTCATTTTTAATCGAGGAATTTCTCGTGGCTGAATTTAATCGTGGAGAAATTAGTCCTGAAATGTTTTACAACAATGAAAAACAAATTAAAGTCCATGTCCATTGCCACCAAAAATCTTTAGTAAATTCTAAGGTAACTTTTGACTTATTAAATATTCCATCAAAACATAAGGTCACTTTAATTCCTTCAGGATGTTGTGGTATGGCTGGTTCTTTTGGTTATGAAGAGGAACATTACGACTTAAGTATGTCTGTTGGTGCTTTAACCTTGTTTCCTGCTGTCTCTAAGGCTGCTGAAGACGTTTTGATTGCTGCAAACGGAACTTCTTGCAGGCATCAAATAAAAGATGGTACCCAAAGAGATGCCAAACACCCCATTACTATTTTAAAGGAATCCCTTCTTTAAATAATCTGGAAATAAAGGGATAATGTCTATGTCAACTTCTTGTTCACTAGAGAAAAATGGTACAAGTTTGTCCTTTTGATAGTGATAGACTTTCCACCTATTAAAATGAAATTCTAATGCGGTTAAGCTCTCTACCCAGTCTCCTGAATTAAGATAGGTGGTACGACCTTTAGGGGTATCTATAATCTCTTTTTTTGTTTGGTGAATGTGACCACATACTACATAATCATAACCGTTTTCAATGGCTAAACTGGCTGCAGTTTCTTCAAAGTTTTGAATGTATTTAACTGCAGACTTTACAGATTGTTTAATTTTACTTGAAAGGGAGTATTTTTCCTTACCCATTTTTTCTAAGCACCAATTTACACAGCGATTCATAAGAATCAGAGAATCATATCCATAGCCACCCAGTCTAGCGAGCCACTTTGCATTTTGAATGGAGAGGTCAAAAACATCTCCGTGAAAAAACCATGCTTTTTGACCATTTAGATCCAGTATTAACTTATCGACAATACTGAAATTACCCATTTTTGTATCTGAAAATCTTCGCAATAGCTCATCGTGATTTCCTGTGATATATATGACTTCTGTGCCCTTTGAAGCCATATTAATGATTTTTTTTATAATTTTTAAATGTGATTTGGGAAAGTAACGCTTGTTAAACTGCCAAATATCTATAATGTCACCGTTTAGAATTAATATTTTAGGAGTAATACTATTGAGATAAGTCAAAAGTTCGTCTGCATGACACCCATAGGTGCCTAGATGAACATCTGAAATAACGGCAATATCTAAGGGTCTTTTTTTCAAAACGATTAATTTTTTACAAATTTCTTTTTTTCAGGCTTGCAGATTTAAACAATAAGTTAAGTTCTCATATACAGTCGGTTAAATTAATCACCTTAATGTTTTGTGTAGGTTAATTGTGAATTAAAAAACACTAAATTTTGATAGGCACCCATTAAAAAGTATATTTGATTTTATTTTTTATTATGGCAGGTAATAGTTTTGGTACCCTTTTTAAACTCAGTAGTTATGGTGAATCTCATGGGGAAGCCATTGGTGGTGTTATTGATGGTTGTCCCTCAGGAGTGGCTTTAGATATGGAAGCCATACAGCGAGATTTAGACAGAAGAAAACCTGGACAATCTGCTATTGTAACCCAACGAAAAGAACCGGATGAAGTAAAGATACTGTCTGGTGTATTTGAGGGAAGAACTACTGGAACACCCATTGGTTTTGCTATTTTTAATACCAACCAGAAATCTGCAGACTATTCTCATATAAAGAATTCTTACAGACCTTCTCATGCAGATTATGTATACGACCAGAAATACGGTTTTAGAGATTACAGGGGCGGAGGTAGAAGTAGTGCTCGAGAAACAGCAGCGAGAGTCGTTGCTGGTGCCATAGCAAAGCAATTTTTAGCACCAATCTCTTTTCAAGCTTATGTTTCCCAAGTGGGTGAAATTATATTAGATAAAACTTATGACCAATTGGACCTTTCTTTAGCAGAAACAAACGATGTGAGGTGTCCAGATAGTGAAGTGGCTGCTAAAATGGAGCAACACATTAAGGAGATAAAAAAGCAAGGAGACACTATAGGTGGAATTATTGACTGTGTAATTAAAAACGTACCTGTAGGTTTAGGAGAGCCTGTTTTTGATAAATTGCACGCCCAACTAGGAAAAGCTATGCTGTCTATAAATGCTGTTAAAGGATTTGAATTTGGTAGTGGTTTTCATGGGGTAACCATGAAAGGAAGTGAGCACAATGACGCATTTAATACAGACGGCAGTACACAAACAAATTTTAGTGGAGGTATTCAAGGAGGAATAAGCAATGGAATGGATATTTATTTCAGGGTTGCTTTTAAGCCTGTTGCTACGGTATTACAATCTTATGACACCATAGATAAAGCGGGAAATGCGGTAAAAACACAAGGAAAAGGGCGTCACGATCCCTGTGTTGTGCCAAGAGCAGTACCTATTGTAGAAGCTATGGCTGCCATGGTGCTAGCAGATGCTTTCCTGTTTAATAAAACTCAATCAAAATAGATATGCGAAAACTAGAATTGCATTGGAAAATACTTATTGGAATGTTCTTAGGGGTATTATTTGCCTTTATAATGGTTAATTTTAGCTGGGGTCCAGACTTCGTATCTGACTTTATAAAGCCTTTTGGAACAATCTTCATTAATTCTCTAAAGCTCATTGCTGTTCCTCTTATACTGGCCTCTTTGATAAAAGGAATTTCAGACCTTAAGGATATTTCTAAGCTCTCTAAAATGGGCGGAAGAACCATTGGTATATATATTCTAACAACTGTTATTGCGGTAACTATTGGACTTGGAATAGTCAATATTATAAAACCAGGTAATTCTATTTCTGAAGCTACTCGATTAGAATTGGTTGAAAATTATTCTGGAGACGCTAATGAAAAAATCATGGCTGCTGCAAAACAACAAGAATCTGGACCTTTACAAGCTTTAGTAGACCTAGTGCCTTCGAATATTTTTAAAGCCGCTAGTGACAATGGCAACATGTTGCAAGTGATATTTTTCGCTATATTCTTTGGAATAGGCCTCATCCTAATTCCAGAAAAACAAGCTAAGCCTGTAAAAGATTTTTTTGATGGGTTTAATGAAGTCATACTAAAATTGATTGATTTAATTATGCTTGCTGCTCCCTACGGTGTATTTGCTTTATTGGCTGCATTGGTTGTTGAAGCGCCAAGTGCAGACTTATTTAAAGCTCTTGGCTGGTATGCTTTATGTGTACTTCTAGGGTTAGCAATTATGATTGGGTTTTATATTTTAGTGGTCTATATATTCACTAAGCGCTCACCATCCTTCTTTGTTAAAGGTATTTCACCTGCGCAATTACTAGCTTTTTCAACCTCTTCAAGTGCAGCTACACTTCCTGTAACCATGGAAAGGGTAGAGGAGCACCTTGGGGTGGAGGAAGAGGTGACTAGTTTTGTGCTTCCTATAGGCGCTACCGTTAATATGGATGGATCGAGTTTATACCAAGCTGTAGCAGCTGTATTTATTGCCCAAGCCTTTGGTATGGACTTAGATTTTTACACCCAATTAGGCATTATTGTTACAGCAACTTTAGCTTCCATAGGGAGTGCTGCTGTTCCAGGCGCTGGAATGGTTATGTTGGTAATTGTTTTAGCTCAAGCGGGTATTCCAGAGGCAGGATTGGCTTTGATTTTTGCGGTAGACAGGCCTTTAGATATGTGTAGAACTGTTGTGAATGTCACAGGAGATGCAGCCGTATCTATGTTAGTAGCTAAATCTATTGGTAAATTAAAAGATGAGCCTGTAGAAAAGAATTGGGACGACAACCTTCCTGCTTAACCCTCTTAAGGGGTGTAGTACTTCTTAATCATCTGTTTTAAAGCATGTGTTTTCAGGAAAATCATTGAGGTTACAGCTTTGTTTTCTGCCAAACCATTTGGTCCTATTTTTAGCGGTATAGTCATAGCAGAAATCACTTATTTTAGATGGTATACATTGTATTAGTAGACCTATCAAATACCAGTGTGGTAGTAGCTTTAAAATTTGAATTACAGCTTCTGATTTTATATAGTACGCTTTATCAGGATCAATTAGAATAACAGAGTCTAAAGGAAAAGCAACATTTGTTTTTTCTTCCAAATACAAGCCTCTTTCTATGAGTAATTTAATACCAAAAGGAGAATTTAGCGGTACAAAGCAAAAATTTTTATTGCGATCTTTTGGTGCAATAAAACGAACCGCCCAATGACACAATCCGCAGTCCCCGTCAAATAACACCCATTTTTTATTTGAAATCTTTTGTGGTCTGAAAGGTTGCTTTTCTACTATTGAGGATAACATAAATTAAGATTTACTGACAAATTCCAGTTGGTCTAAACTTACATTTGTGGTAAACATTCCATAGTTAACAATAGCTTTGTTTTTCTCTATGGCGTCTATGCTTCCAACAGCTTTTCCATCTTTTAAACGCACCTTATAACCAACTTCAAGAGTGATTTTTGGGGCAGGAGGTGGGGTAGGCTTTATCTTTTCTTTCTTTTTCTTTTCTCTGATTACAGCTACCTTTTTAGCGACTTCCTCCACCACAGCTTTTTTTACTGCTTTTTCTTTTTTAAGTACTTGAGCTGTTTTTTTCTTTCTCTTACTATTTTCAATTTCCACCACTTTAATTAATTCAGAAACTAACTGTCGCTTTTTGTGGTGAATAAAATACTGTTCCGCTAAGTCATTGACTTTGTTGCCCAGTTGAATCATGCGTTTGTCTTGATCGTACAATTCTTGATACTTAACAAGCTTAGATTGTATTTTTTCATTCAAAACTTCTAGTCTAGAAGCTTCATCTCTAGTTTTAGATTCTACCTCTTTTAGTTTTGATCCTGTTGCAGCCATTTGTGATCGCTCTTTTTGCAGTTTTGCAATGGTAGCATCAAATCTAACCTTTCCCCTTTCAATTTTCTTTTTTGCTTTGTTAATTAAACTATAGGGGATGCCATTTTTTTGAGCTACCTCAAAAGTAAAAGACGCCCCTGCCTGTCCTAGTATAAGTTGAAAGGTCGGTGCTAAAGACTTGGCGTCAAACAGCATATTGGCATTAGACATAAAGGGTAAATCATTGGCCAACATTTTTAAATTGGCGTAATGTGTAGTAATCACACCAAAAGCCTCCCGTTCGTAAAATACTTCCAAAAAAGTTTCTGCTAAGGCACCACCTAATTCAGGATCTGTTCCAGTACCAAATTCATCTATTAAAAACAATGTTTTATCATGGCATTTTTTTAAAAACGAATTCATGTTTTTTAAGCGGTAACTATAGGTGCTTAAATGATTTTCAATGGATTGGTTGTCTCCAATATCTGTCAATATTTTTTCAAAAAGGATAACTTCGCTTCTTTCATGAACAGGGATTAACATACCGCTTTGAAGCATTAATTGAAGTAATCCAATAGTTTTAAGCGTAATACTTTTTCCTCCAGCATTTGGTCCTGATATGACAATAATTCTATTTTCTTGTTCTAATTTAATGGTTTGTGGGTAGGTAGTATCTCCACTATTTTTGTTTGCTAAAAACAATAAAGGATGAAATGCGTCTCGTAAATGCATTTCTCTTTTCGTATTAATTTTGGGTAATACACCGTTCATCTCTAAGGCATATTTAGCTTTTGCAGCTACTATATCAATATCTCTAAGATAATCTTGACAAGTGACTAGATCCGATCTGTAGGGTCTTATGTCATTTGTAAGTCTGTTTAAAATCTTAAATATTTCTTCTTGCTCTTCAAAAATTAAGTTACTTAGTTGCGTGCTGTAAGCCAAACTGGCTTCAGGAACAACATAGACAATACTTCCAGTTTTTGAAGCACCAAGAACGGCGCCTTTGATTTTTTTTCTATGCATGGCTTTTACAGCCAAAACCCTTTTGTTGTCTACTATAGATTCTCTAATTTCATCTAAAAATTCAGCCGCGTGATACCTTTGGAGTGCTGAACCAAAACTCTGATTTATTTTAGATTTTAAGCCCACCATTTGTCTTCTTATAGACATTAAGTTGTCAGAAGCACCGTCTCTAATCTCTCCGAATTTGTCAAATATTTGATTGGTGCGTTCTGGAATTTCTTTCTGATAGCTTAGCGATAAACTGTTCCCATATAAGATGGGGTAATAGTCTTTAAACTTTTCAAAAAATTTCTTGTGTGCATTGATGGATTCGCATACAACTACTATCTTTTTGAAACCATTGAGTTCTAGAGTAGTGTTGTCTATCTTGAGCAGCTTAAGTTCTTCATTAATATGCTCAAACCCATGGTTGGGTATTCTATTGTCACTGGTAAAAGACGCCAAATACTCGTTGGTTTCTCCAAGCAATTTCTCTACAATCTCCAGTTCTAATTTCGGAGTTATTTCTAGGGCTAATTCTTTCCCTAAAGTAGTATTACACCTGTGAGAAATGTGTGTTAATACAGTATTAAATTCTAAATCCTGAAGTGTTTTTTGAGAGATATTCAAAGTGACATTTATTAGCAGCAATTAGTTGGTTTAATTGAATAAACCCTTTATTTTTAATCACAAAAGTACAAATAAATGTTTCTACATTGTCCTAGTGACTGGAGGGATTTCCTTCATGAAATTTTTTCTCTTGAAAAATTCCAAAAGCTATCTCATGAGATTAGTATGCTTTACGGTGATACGGTTTGTTATCCTGCTAAAGAAAATATTTTAAATGCTTTTTATCAATGTTCTTTTGAGGGACTTAAAGTAGTCATTATTGGTCAAGACCCTTATCACGGACCCAATCAAGCACACGGCTTATCTTTTTCAGTACCTCTTGGCGTCCCACATCCGCCTTCATTGAGAAATATTTTTATTGAACTTTCTAATGATTTGGACTGCGCTTACCCAATCTCAGGTGACCTTACTCCGTGGGCCAATCAAGGAGTGTTATTACTCAATGCAGCATTAAGTGTTAGGGAAGGGGAGGCAGGTAGTCATTTAAAGCTATGGGATAGTTTCACTAAATCTGTTGTTAAAGGACTTAACGAGGAAAAAAAACCCATTGTATTTGTTTTATGGGGAAATTTTGCTCAAAAATATGAACGCTATATTACTAAGGGCCGTCATAGGGTTCTAAAAACAGGACATCCATCTCCATTAAGTGCAAACCGTGGCTATTGGTTTGGCAACAAACATTTTTCTCAGATAAATGAAATATTAAAACAATGGGGACAAAAACCTATACATTGGGTGCTTTAAAGATTGTTTTTAACAATAAGGTCTAAGGTCATTTTAATAGCTTTTTTAACTACTTTATCTGGCTGTAAAGAAAAAGTGCCTGAAGCTCTATTAGCTAAAATACAATTGACCGAAACCGCTTTATGTCCAAGTAGTGCCGCTAACCCATAAATACCTGAGGTTTCCATTTCTAAATTAGTAATCAACTGATCATTAAACCTAAATGACTCAAGATTGGCTTTCATCTTATTATCAGCAAGAGAAAGTCTTAGTATTCTTCCTTGAGGTCCATAAAACCCTACATTAGTTAAGGTAATTCCTTTTAATACATCCAATTCATCATAGAGATTAAGTAAATCTAAAGAAGCGTTAACTACATACGGACTAGACTTATCTCCACTCCAGTTCATGTGTTTTTTAAATGCTTCAGAAAAAGGCACATCTAAAAGATGTTTTGTCTCATAAAAATGAAGTAATGCATCTAAACCTATAGCTTTTTCTGAAATTAATATACTGTCTACAGGGATATGCTCTTGAATGGCACCAGAGGTTCCTATTCTAAAAATATTTAAGGAAGTTGATGTTTCATTTATTTTTCTGTTGGATAAATCAATATTTACTAATGCATCTAATTCATTGAGGACAATGTCAATATTATCCGTTCCAATACCGGTAGATATAACACTAATTCGAGTATTCTTATAAATACCCGTATGTGTGACAAATTCTCTTTTTTGCTTTTTAACTTCAATAGAATCGAAAAGAGCAGAAACTTCAGCTACCCGATCTGGATCTCCAACAGTGATAATATTATGAGATATTTCATTTGGTTTTAAATGCAAATGATATACACTTTGATCTGCATTTAATATTAATTCAGAAGAGGCTAAGGGCATACTATAGTTTGAAAAAAGTATTTTGATCTATGTCGTAAAGATAAGCATACTTTAAAGCACCACCTAAATAGAGTCCATCTTGTTTAATTTTACTGTAATAATTAGTCTGGCTATTCAAAATTTTAGTAGTATTTCTCTTGAGTTTTACTGGTTCTAATGAAGCAAAAAGCGGCTTGAGGGTATCTAGTATTTTAAAATACTGAGTGTCTCCAAAACCAAAATTACCCTGATTTTTTAATACTTTGCTAACAAGGGCTTTTTCATTGTCCAATGTTTTTAATTGTGCTGTTTTGAGAAGGTTTATCTCAGGAACATTTAAACCATTTTTTAATGAGGGGAAACGAGATAAATGAAGTTCAAATGCTTGTTTTAGATAAGGAAAATTAAAATCTTCATAATTTGAAAGCTGAGCGATTCTAACAGGGTTGTTACTGCAATATAGTTGCCAAGCATAGTCTGCAAATTCAATATCGTCTTGGTTTAAAACTATTCTATTTTCATAAAGTTTCAATACACTATCTGGAGACAATTCACAAAAACCTTTTGAGGAAACACTATTAAGACTTATTGGATTAGAAACAACAGAAACTTCTACATATTTTCTATGTGTTTTTAACCAACTTAAAACACCTAACATATTAATCTGGCAAAATAAGTCCGACTCAAACCATAAAACAATTTGCTCTTGACTTTTTTGCTTACATAGATTTCTGTACTCCTTAAGAGTATAGTCAATAAAGGTTTTTTTAGAAATCTTGTAATTTTTATGAAGAAAGTCAAAGCGTTCTTTCCAGAAATCTTCAGTACCCACAGTATGAAGTGTTCTACCTTCGCAGAGCATTTCTCTCCATGTAATGACAGTTCCGTTTATGGGCAATTCCTTGAAATAATTAGTAAAGGAATCTCCATTAGTAATGTGGAGTATAGATTTCATATGAATTGGTTTGACTAATAAATTTATACTTTTTCAACTAATAAAAAAAGCAAAAAAACCAATTAACCTCCAACTCGTTTTACTTTAAAACCCATACTAACAAGTAGTTGCATGATTTTTTCTCTGAAATCTCCCTGCATGATTAAGCTGCCGTTTTTGACACTCCCTCCAACACTAAGTTCTTTTTTCAATTTTTTTGCTAAAATTTTAAATTCAGCTTCAGTTCCTGAAAATCCTTCAATTAAAGTGGTGGGCTTTCCTTTTCGTTTTTCGTATTTACAAATCAATGCAGCATCTTGAATAGGAATTTCATCCGTGCTGTTAGAGGAGTCTTTTTGAACTTCCTCAGAGACTTCATGATCAGGAAAAAGATTCTTTAATTGGTCTTGTAAATCCATTATTTCTTTAGGCCTAATTCAACCAAACGCTCATTTAAATATGCTCCTGCTGTAATATCTTCAAATCCTTTTGGATGCTCCTCTGATATGCAATTTTCAAGACAATTTAAGGGCATTGAAGATACTGGATGCATAAAAAATGGTATAGAGTACCTTGAGGTTCCCCAAAGCTCCTTGGGGGGGTTAATCACTTGGTGAATGGTAGATTTAAGTTGGTTATTGGTTAATCTAGAAAGCATATCCCCTACATTTATCATTAACTCATCTTCTTTTGCAATAGCGTCTACCCATTCGTCATGATGATTTTTTACCTGTAAACCGCGGCCATGAGCACCCATAAGAAGTGTAATGAGATTAATATCTCCATGTGCTGCTGCACGTACAGCATTTTTAGGTTCGGTAGTAATTGGGGGGTAATGTATGGGTCTTAATATAGAATTTCCAGCAGTGACGTACTGCTCAAAATAATTTTCATTTAAACCAATATGCAAGGCAAGTGCTTTGAGTACTTCCTTGGCAGTTTTTTCTAGAGCAATATAAACTTCTTTCCCAATGTCATTGAAATTCGGCAACTCCTTTACATGAATATTTTCAGGATAATGGTCTCCTGAATTTTTTGGGGCTGGTTCGTATTGGCCAAAATGCCAAAACTCTTTTAAATCCCCTTCTTTTCTACCTTTGGCATGCTCCTTACCAAAAGAGGTATACCCCCTTTGTCCTGCTAGACCAGGAATTTCATATTGGTCTTTGATCTCTTGAGGAAGGTCAAAAAACAATTTAATTTCTCGGTATAATGTAGCCACCAACTCATCTGACAAAAAATGACTTTTTAAGGCTACAAACCCAATATTTTCAAAGGCTGATCCTATTTCTTTTATAAATTTTTGTTTGCGATCAAGGTCACCTGATACAAAATCATTTAAATCTACACTTGGAATGGCGCTCATAATAATTAAGTTAATAAGACAAAGTTAATAAATCTAAGCCACAACCAATTGTGTAAAATTTGAAAGTTTGTGTACTTTTATAACAAGCTAGATCGCAAAATGAAATATAACACAAAAGGACTTTCAGGCCAAGAATTGATTGGATTGTACAGGGCTCTTTTAAAGCCCAGAATGATAGAAGAAAAAATGCTTGTACTTTTAAGACAAGGTAAAATTTCAAAGTGGTTTAGTGGTATTGGCCAAGAAGCCATTTCTGTTGGTGTGACCTTAGCAATAGACTCTGATGAATATATTTTGCCCATGCATAGAAACCTAGGTGTTTTTACCAGCAGAGACATTCCCCTTAATAGACTGTTTTCACAGTGGCAAGGAAAAAAATCAGGTTTTACTAAAGGAAGGGATCGGAGTTTTCATTTTGGTTCCCAAGAATTTAAGATTATTGGCATGATTTCTCATTTAGGGCCACAACTTGGTGTGGCCGATGGCATTGCGCTCGCTTCAAAACTTAAAGGTAAAAATCAAATAACAGCTGTATTTTCAGGAGAGGGAGCCACTAGTGAAGGAGATTTTCACGAAGCACTCAATATTGCTTCCGTTTGGGATTTACCAGTGCTGTTTTGTATTGAAAACAATGGTTACGGATTGTCTACACCTACAAAGGAACAATACAGATGCAAAGCGATAGTAGATAAAGGTGTTGGTTATGGAATGGAAGCCCACCAGATTGATGGAAATAATATTGTAGAAGTATATCAAAGGGTTCGTGAAATTACTGAAAGTGTCAGAAAAAAACCAAGACCCGTTTTGTTAGAGTTTTTAACTTTTAGAAGAAGGGGGCATGAAGAGGCAAGTGGAACAAAGTATGTTCCAAAAGAAATCATTGAAGCTTGGGAAAAAAAAGACCCCATTACAAACTTTGAAAACCATCTTTTAAGTATAAACATTTTGAGTGATCAAATGGTTAAATCTCTCAAAAAAGATATAAAAAACGACATTCAACAGGGTTTGGAAATTGCTTTTAATGAAGGATCTATTTCATTTGAGGAAAAATCTTTTATGGAAGATGTCTACAGCCCATTTAATTTTAAAGCGATAAAAAGTGGTGTTACTACAAGTTATATTAGGTTTATTGACGCTATTCAAGACGGTTTAAAAGAGGCCATGTCTGTTTTTGATAATACTGTTATCATGGGACAAGATATTGCTGAATATGGTGGCGCGTTTAAAGTCACAGAAGGTTTTGTAGCACTATTTGGAAATGAGCGGGTTAGGAACACCCCAATTTGTGAATCTGGTATAGTAGAAACAGCTATGGGTTTGTCTATTGGAGGCTTTAAAGCAATTGTAGAAATGCAATTTGCAGATTTTGTAAGTTCAGGATTCAATCCCATTGTTAATTATATAGCTAAGAATCATTTCAGGTGGGGAGAAAAAGCAGACGTTGTTATTAGAATGCCCTGTGGAGCAGGGGTGGGGGCAGGTCCTTTTCATTCTCAAACCAACGAGGCCTGGTTTACAAAAACGCCTGGTTTAAAAGTTGTTTATCCTGCTTTTCCAATGGACGCTAAAGGATTATTAATTTCTGCTATTGAAGATCCAAATCCAATTCTATTCTTCGAACATAAAGCGCTCTACAGATCTATTTCTCAATCTGTCCCTAATGGATATTACAACCTTCCGATAGGTAAAGCGGCACTGATCAAAGAAGGGTCTGAGGCAACCATTGTCACTTATGGCGCTGGAGTTCATTGGGCCATTGAAACGCTTGAAAAACATGTAGAAATAAAAGTAGATCTCATAGATTTAAGAACATTAATGCCCTTGGACTGGGAGACAATATATGCCTCAGTAAGAAAGACCTCTAGACTCATCATTCTTCAAGAAGATTCCCTGTTTGGTGGAATTTCAAGTGATATAGCAGCTAGTGTTCAAGAGGATTTATTTGAATACTTAGACGCACCGATTAAACGAGTGGCTAGCCTAGATACCCCAATTCCTTTTGCAAAATCGTTAGAAGAAGAATATTTACCCAGAAAAAGATTTGAAAAAGCCCTGCTAGAATTATTAAACTTCTAAATTTGTTTTTTTAAAGATCTAACTAAGTTGAGTAAACTTTCCTGCTCATTAAGGGTCTTAATGTAGTTCACAATAAATTTTGTAAATCATGAATAGACCATTAAATACTTTTAAACTAACTTCTGTAATTTTTATTTTCCAACTATTCATTTCAATGGGACTTAATGCCCAAAGTAGTTTTGGGGGATTGGCTTTATCCACTTTGAGAGATGATCTTTCTGTTGCGCTGGAAAAAACCTTAAAGCAAGTGTCAGATGAAGGATATGCCATTCATTTGAGCCATAAAGGATTAAAATCTATTGGCTTTGATACAGTTCAAGAATAAATATACACACTCCATAATTGAAATTTTTATCTTAAATGAATAACAGGAATTTAAGCAATAAAGTCAGAATTATTCACCGCTACCTAGGTTTTTTTCTAGCTGGAATTATGTTTGTTTATGCACTTTCAGGAATAACGTTAATTTTTAGAGATACTGATTACTTTAAAAAAGAAGTTCTTGTGAATGAGACTATTGCAAAAAACTTAGTTGAAGCTCCAGCAATTAAAAATGCTACTGATATTATTTATAATCCAGTGAACGGTAGTTTGTCTTACAAGCTAATGCAACCACCGGTTATTTTAAATGCATTGCAGAAAATGCACAAAGCTAAATCATCTGCACCTTTATTTTTTCTCAATATATTTTTTGGTCTAGCGCTCATGTTTTTTGTTTTGTCTGCTTATTGGATGTTTCTGCCACAAACAGATATTTTTAAAAAAGCCATTTACTATACAATTGCGGGAATAGTATTGACTTTCATCATGATTTTAGTATAAAGAGGATAGTATGCTTTTTTGTTGTATTATCAATATTTAAATATTCTATTTTACATAATATAAATTATAGAACAAAACTATCTAATTATTAGAATGACAATTATCTTTTTATTGGTTTGTTAGAAAGCCTACTGAAAGTAATGAAAAAAAAGATGGTTCGTATTACTTTCTTTTCCCTTTGTTGTAATTCTTGTCGCCACGAGTCTTTGGCTTTTTGTATTTCTTGGCAATGATACGTTTATAAGAGCCCCCTTGATTTTCTTGCTTGTTTTTTTCAGACTTTTCATGGAAACCGGATCCTAATGATGGATCCCTACCTTGCAATTGATCAGAATCTGGTTCAGATATATGCGGTTGCTCTTCAGGAGCTAACTGAATGGAAACAGGAACTTCTTCAGGAAATTCAATGTCAGTTATAGGAATTTGCATGAGAGACTCAATAGCTTTTTTGTAGGCCAATTCCTCTGGGTTGTATAACAATATTGAATTTCCGTTTGCGTTGGCTCTGCCCGTTCTCCCAATCCTGTGCATATAATTTTCAGGATATTTGGGCGTGTCAAAATTAATTACATGGGATATTTGATCTATATCTAATCCTCTGGCAACTAAATCTGTGGCTATGACAATACGGACTCTTCCTGCGTCAAATGCGCTGAGAACTCTATTTCTGTGGTTTTGTGTTTTATTAGCATGAACAATTCCTATGTTCTTCTCAAAAATAGGTTCTAATTGTTCGTAAATGCGGTCTGCGATTTTTTTATTGGCCACAAAAACCAATACCTTTTTTAAGGTTTCTTCCTGCTCTAAAAGATGTTGTAAAAGGTTCACCTTTGTATAGTAATTAGCTACTGCATAGGCAGTTTGTGCTATATTCTTAAGCGGTGTACCGCTCATAGCAATATAGATCCTTTTTGGTGCAATGAAAAAGTCTGAAATAAGGCTTTCAATTTCATCTGTCATGGTGGCAGAAAACATTATATGTTGCCTTTTTTTAGGCAAAAGATCAAAAATATTGGTGAGTTGAAACCTAAAGCCTAGGTCTAGCATAACGTCTACTTCATCTATAACCACTTTCTTAATAGCAGCATATTTTATAACTCTAGCTAGAAATAAATCGTACAACCTTCCTGGCGTTGCTACAATGACATCGGCGCTTTGCGCCAAAGCATCACGATCTTTTTTCATAGAATTGCCTCCATGTACCCCACAGATGCTTATAAAGGTGTTCTGACAGATTTTCTCCGCTTCTTCTACTACTTGAGACACCAATTCTCTGGTAGGCACGATCACTAAAGCGCGAACTGTCTTTTCTTTTGCAAATTTAATGTCGTTTAAAATAGGTAATAAATACGCCAATGTTTTACCTGTTCCAGTTTGTGCTAATCCCAGTACATCTTGACCAGACAAGACGGAAGCATATGTAGCGCCTTGTATGGGGGTCGGTACTTCATAACCCACCTTTGATAGGTTGTTTTTTAGGGGGGTACTTAAATTAAATTCCTCAAATGAGGTGGGTAAAGGCGTGTCCATAATAGAATTTGTATAAAGATACGAGTCTTTATTGGTACTCCCCTACTTTTATTTAAGTGGATTCTTTTTAGATCTAAAGCGATTGAACAAGATCAATTGTTTTTTTGTATTTACAAAAAATACTCCTGTCAGCAATACTGCAGATGCAATGATAGATTGTTGGGTGATCTGCTCATGAAGAAAATACCATCCCATGAGTAGCGCAATTATAGGATTTACATAAGTGTTTGTAGCTACTTTTTCAGGAGAAACAACCTTGAGTAAATAATTAAATGAGGTAAATGCAATGATGCTTCCAAAAATGACTAAAAGGACCATAGACCATTGTACTTTTAAGGACCATTCAACAGGGTTTGTCCATTCCTCTCCAATGATTAAACTCGCTACAGCTAGTATGGAACCTCCAAAAATCATTTGATAGCCCGTATTGACAAAAAAGTTTTTAGGGAGGTCTGCTTTACCTACAAATAGGCTCGCACTGGCCCAACTGACCATGCAAAAAAAGATCATCACCATCCCTAGAATGGAATTTTCTTGGCTTAGCACACTTTTCTGACTCACAAGCAGATATATACCTATAAATCCTAGGAAAACACCCAATAGTGACATCGGTGATATTTTCTTCCCTTGAAAAATTCGCATCAACAGAAGTACGATTAGTGGTTGTGAGGATATTTCTAAGGCAGCTAAACTCGTATCTACATATCTGAGTGCCCATACCACTACCCCATTTCCAAAACTCAAAAACAAAAATCCTGCAATAGCCGTATTTACAGCCTGTTTTTTTGTGATCGCAATAGACCTGCCTGATATTTTTGCAATGATAAAAATAAGGGTGCCAGATACTACAAAACGAATGGCTGCTAACATGAACGGATCTAGTTCTGTCACAGCAATCTTATTGAGTAAATAGGTAGACCCCCAAATCACGTAAATAGCAATAAAAGCGAGGATAACGAGTACTGGATTTCTTGAAGTTTGGTCCATTAAGCTATTTATGATCTTATTAGGTCACAAAGAAACACCTATTATTTTAATTGAACGCTAAGATTTTACTGTTTGGTAAGTCTTTTTAAAGCCACCCATTGTTTGAGCATTTCTCTAGACTCTGTTGCGGGATAACCTAGGACAGATCCTCTTGGAGGTACATCTGCAATAACTCCTGAACCTGCGCCAACTGTGGCTCCTGCTCCAATGGTTACATGGTCTTTAATGGAAGCACTACCCCCTATAATTACACCATCTCCAAGAGTTACAGAGCCTGCTAATCCTGAGCTTCCAGCCATAATACAAGACTTTCCTAATACACAGTTATGGGCTATTTGCACTAGATTGTCTATTTTACAACCATCCCCTATTACAGTACTATTAAATTTAGCCTTATCTACACAGGAATTGGCACCAATCTCTACATGGTTACCAATCACTACATTCCCAATATGAGGTATCTTGATGAGTCCGCTCCCATCTGGTGCTGGTCTGTATCCAAAACCATCTGCACCTATACTAACATTATTATGAAAAATACAATGGTCTCCTATATGGCTATTCTCTCTAATCACGGTCCCTGACCAAATAGTGCAATGGGCTCCTATTTGACTGTGATCATAAATGCTTACCTGCGCGTATATGTGCGTTCCTTTTCCTACAGTTACATTTGGACCTATATAGACAAAAGCTCCTATTTTCACATCTTCTGCTAGTATTGCGGAGGGATGAATGCTAGCAGTTGGATGTATGTCAGAAGCAAATTCAGGTCCTTTTTTCGGTGAAAAGGCTTCTAAAAGCTGCGCCATAGCAAGATCTGCGTTGTTTACATATAAAAGAGGGATTTTTTTGTGTTCAATTTCTATCCCAGCACTTACCACTACAGCTGCCGCTTTAGTCGTTTCGATAAATCGTTTGTATTTGGCGCTACCAATAAAAGTGATTTGATTTTCAGTGGCATTAGTCAAGTCATTCACTCCAGAAATCACAATATTTTCGCTCCCATTATTTGTTGCTTGAATCAGTTTAGAAATCTCCTTTAAGGTGAGTTTGGTTGTCATATTTATAATTTTTACGAAATTAAACTATTTGAAGGAATTGTATTTTTGATCCTAACAAAAAAAAGATGCCCAATTACTCGGACACCTTTTTCAAAATAAAACAACAACTAACTATCTTAATTTTCTTGCTTAAATAATACTTTAAACCCCATTAAACCTTTTGAGATTTATAGTTTATTCTTTATTTGTTCCAATTAAAAATGGTGCTTTTCCATCTGTAATAATCACCTTTGAGTTATTTGAGTTAGACAATTTCATAAAAGCCTCAATACTCCTAATTTTAATGATTTCATCTGTTAAGCCTTCTGAAAGAATTTTTTGAGCGTCTCGTTCTCCCGTGGAC
>Ga0181605_10000046_pt1 | contig 111760 bp, 89 predicted proteins | sample 041ome_11_FD_148676 | JGI IMG/M metagenome (GOLD analysis project Ga0181605, IMG submission 148676) | Coastal salt marsh microbial communities from the Groves Creek Marsh, Skidaway Island, Georgia - 041411US metaG (spades assembly) | ecosystem: Environmental > Aquatic > Marine > Intertidal...
CCAATATACTGGGTTGACCAGGAATTTTCACTTTAAACTCGCTCACTGCTATATTTAAATCAAAATCAAAATCCTCAAGCACAGCGCCAATAGTGGAAATTTCCAGATTGTTCCGCGGCATTTTCAAAGTGCCTGTTTCTCCCCTAACAGTTCCCTCCGGCTTAGGAATCTCTTTAATTCTAAAAGAAGAAGTGGTTTTAATCATTTGACCATCAGGTAGTTTTCCTGTTGCTGTTATTGCAACTTCTCTGCCATTTTTAGGATTCAAAACATATTTACTACCACTTATTTTAGACAACCCATCACCGGTAGCTTGAATGTTGTTATCTGCCACTCCCGGAATAGAAATGGTCATTGGGTTTGGCAACCCCCTGTAAACCACATTCATTTTATCTGCAGAAATTACAGCCGCATTGGGTTTTGTAATAGTCGCAAAAGTAGATTGAACTGGAACAGAGGTTTCTGAACCATCTTGTAAAAAGATCAATGCACCCGAAATAGTGTGATCACCGGCATTTCCAGCACTAATGGTTAGCTTTACCTTACCGTCTTCTACTATGAAATCTTTGCCTTCTTTCATAGGTCTGCCATCCAAAGATAGCTCCACCCTATTAGGCCTAGTTGTAGCATCTTTTCTACCCAATACTATACTACCTGAAAAATCCTCTCCCTGGTAAAAAGCAGATTTTTCTTGTTCCAAAAGCGTGGTATAATTTGTCATGGACAATTCTGAGGTGAGTTGTCCTTCCAACATACCCTTAAAAGCTTCTTGCTCTGTTATTTTAACATCTGATTGTAATTGAGTAAAACTGGCTAAAGAACTCACCATAGGGTATCCCTCATAATGGTAATTTAACCATGGAATATTTTTTCCTTCCCGATTCTGAACCATACCGGTTGAATCTCCAGTAGAAAACCTTCTTTCTATGGCATTAATTACATTGGCCAAATTAGCTGGTATTGCCTCCTTAAGTGTCGCTTTATAGTTGTTCAATTGCGTAATGAATTCATTCCCATCTATAGAATAATTGTCTCCATTAAAGAACAACTGATCTATATAGTCTGTTCTATCCATCCTTTCGTAATCTTGTTTGTCATCTATGTTAGCGGTCATAGATATTTTAAGATCCTCTAGATAGTCAAAATAGACCTTTGAAGCTGTTTTTATTTGGTTGGCTTTTTCTAATAAAGGACCAAATTTATCTGGATTTTCAGAAGCCTTAAGCTGCAAACCTTCAAAAAACTGCTGGTTTACCAAAGTCATTTCTGCGTTGGAAAATTCGAATTTTTCTTTCATCATTCCAAAAGCAGTCAACACTTCTTTACTCATGTTTAGAGCCAGCATGGCAATAAACACTAAGTACATAAGGTTAATCATTTTCTGTCTTGGAGACAATTTGCCTGACGCCATATCTTACTACTTTCTGTTCATGGCATGCAACATGCCGTTATACACTCCATTGAGTGCTTCTAAATTAGCCGTCATGGCTTCCATTTGAGCCTTTAAGGCTGCAGCATTTTGAGCAATAGTATCCTGAACTGCAGCCTGAGCGCCTGCACTCTCCAATTGAGACTTATACAAATCATTTAAAGCCTGCATTTGAGAAGCCGCTTGTTGCAATTCTTGAGCGTATTTTTCAGTAGATTCAATTGCAGCAGAAGTAGGAGCAATGTTTCTTGCAGCGCCTTCAAAATTTTTAATACCACTACCCAAACGCTCCATTAAAGCTGCATCTAGCTTAGCGTCTTGAAGCAATTGGTCTAATTTTTTAGACAGTAATCCATCTGCATCTGCAGGGTGAGCTGTACCACTTTTTTGACCACCTACCAATTCAGGATAAGCGAGCGTCCAATCATAATCATCTTCTGGTGTTTCAAAAGCAGAAAAGACAAAAATTCCTGCCTCAGTAATGAGACCAACAGCCAAAAGCACTGTACCGTTTAAAGGACCTAATTCCCAGTGGGTTAATTTAAATAATGCTCCCAGGATAACTATAGCCGCCCCAAGGCCGTAAACCAAATTTTCTACTTTCTTTTGTTTTTGTGATTTAGCCATACTTATAAATAATATTATTAAAAAGTAAAAATCATAAAAAAATTTAATTTGAATGATTCTTGTGATACTAATTTTTAAATTTCTTGTTTTTTTACAATTCAGTAACTAACACTTTATTATTGTCTCCTGTCCTTCTCTCCAGATTCTCCCATAAAATCTTGAACGGTCCTAAATCCTATATAACTCCTCGCAGTATCCTGATATTCGAAATCTCTTGTACTCACCTGTAAGAAATAGGCAACATCCTTCCAAGATCCCCCTCTAATAACTTTCTTTGGATTGTTTTTATCCCCAGCAAAGGGATTCATTGTAGACACGTATTCATAAGATCCTGGATCAAAACTAGAAGCGGTCCATTCAGAAACATTACCCGCCATATTATAAAGGTTGTAATCATTGGCCGCATAAGATTTAGCCTCAACTGTATATAAAGCAGTGTCCGAAGCGTAATCTCCTCTTTGAGGTTTAAAATTAGCCATAAAACAACCATTATCTCCTATTAAATAAGGACCACCCCATGGGTAAGTGCCCCCTTGAATTCCTCCCCTAGCGGCAAATTCCCACTCTGCCTCAGTAGGAAGCCTAAATGGATTTACTGTTTGCGCACCCCTAGCACGCTGATCATCATTCTTCAATTTTGTTCTCCAATGACAAAAAGCTTCTGCTTGTTTCCAAGTAACCCCAACAACGGGGTAATCTGAATAAGCGTCATGCCAAAAATAGTCATTATGCATAGGCTCATTGTAAGCATACACAAAATCTTTGATCCAAACTGTAGTGTCAGGATAAACCTTGGCAACTTCCTTTCTAATGTAATTTTTCCTGTTGTCTGAGCGCGTTTCAATAGCAGCATCAATGTCCAGCCAATTATAAGCGTATTTTAATTCTTTAACCCTAAAACTTCTCTGTCCATTAAAAGTCTCTGCTTCAGTTAAATAAAGCTGATCCATAACCTCGGCATAATATTCGTCAGGATAATCTTTAGTATTCCAAATAATATCTTCTTCCTTGTTCAATGTAAAACCAGCATAAGGATTTTCTGAGTCTATTGGAGCATTGTAGAACTTGTATTTTTCGTAGGGAGTCATATCAGTAGTATCAGACTCTTTAAAAGCATACAAACCAATCCCACCATCTTCACTAGTAAGTCCTAATTCATCTGCTAAAATAGCTAGTTTCGTACGTACAATAGAATCTTTTACCCAATTCACATATTGCCTATATTCGGCATTGGTGATTTCGGTATTGTCCATGAAAAAAGACTTCACCGTAACTGTTTTGGTAGGCGCATTTAGACCACTCGCCATATCTTCCTCAGATTTACCCATAACAAAAGAGCCACTAGGAATTAATTCCATTCCAAAAGGTTTTTCGGAAAACCACTTCTGTCCTGGTGCTCCAATTAATTCTCCTTTTGTGTTGTTTGACTTGCAACTAAAAAACAATAACAATGCTAAGGCGCTATATATTGAAGTTTTTATAGTGGTGAATGAGATTGTATTTTTCAAAATAATAAATATTCTTTTAATAACGTTTACAAAAATAGCATAATGCTAGTTAAATAAAACCTTTTTTTTGAGCTTTAAACCACCTTTCTGGAATATTGTGATTACAAGCGTCTAAATAATCCTGTTCTGTGCAGGGTAATAACGCAGTCGCATTGGTTTTATTATCTGGATCTTCTAAAAAAGAGATCCCCATCCACCAACGTTGTGAAAACTGACTTTTATAAAACACCAAGTCTCTATCTTCAAAGGGAAGGGTGAATTTAATGAAATCATCGGGAGATTCCAAAGGAGATTCAGGATGCCTAAATCCAAATCCTTCCATAAAATACCATATAATCTGAGCAACCATTTGGGTGCTTTGAGGATGATTATCACTTTCAAAAACACCAAAGACCGCTACAGTATCACTCAAACCAGCATACCTGGAAAGCGTACAAATTTCTCTGCCATCAAAACCATTAGGAGAAAACTCACTTCCTCCTCCCATCTCAGACGCTCTAATGGCCCTTGTGTCAATTCCCACAATATGCGCTCCCCTCAAAACAGGCTCTGCCACACTTAAATCATTGGTTAAACTACCCAGTCTATAGGCGTCAAAATAGAGTTTATCCATTAAATCCAAGGCTTCTTGAGCGTTAAAATAGCTCTGGTAACCTAGGTTAGAAAAATTAAATAAATTAGTGGGCTTTTCGGTAATAATCTTACTCATGTAGGAATGAGAAGAAATGAGTTCATCATGGCTGCCAAAATCAAAACGGCTGTCTATAGAAACTATATTAACCATTTTTCCACTCGCATCAAATGACCTGTAAATGGGGTAGGTAATATCTTGTGTCGCTCCAACAATAATGGGCACTATTCCCTGACCAACTAATTCAGAAACTACCTGATTCAGCACAAAGTATGTGTCCGAAACCTCAGCGCCCTCCGGCACATCTCCCAAATCTACAACCGCACAATTCCAATTGCCAAACATAAGCTTATACCATTGAATTCTAATGGCGTCTATCGCTAATCTGTGCAACTTTTTTTCAAAGGCGTTTCTAGATTCGTGCACACCAATAAAAGCCAATTGAACGCCCTTTAGAGAAGGTATTCCATTTTTTTCTGTATGGATGCTTATTTTATTTCCTATTGCCTGTCCCGGCAAAAGCGTATTGTGGGCCAATACTTTATCTGAAACGGGGAGTAGGAATTCTAAGGCCATGAGAGTGGTTAATAGGGTCTGTAAATCTATTTTTTAGCCGATGTTTTTGGCTTGGCTTTAACAGCCGATGCCTTTTTAGTGGTTGTTTTCTTAGCCGCTGTTTTCTTGGTCGATGTTTTTTTCTTTGGGGCTGCTTTCTTCTTAGGGGCTTTTTGTTCTAAGATTGCCTCCGCCTGTTCCAATGTCATGGATTCCACTGCCACCTCCTTAGACAATTCAACTTTCACTTTACCCTTTAAAATATTATGACGCCCCCACCTAGCTTTTTCAATTCTGACACCAGCATCTGACCAGTTGTGAACCACCTTTTCTATTTCCTTTTGCTTCTTTAACTCAATGAGCTCTTCAATATCTGCAGAAGATAAAGCATCAAAATTATATTTTTTATTCACGTTTATAAATAGCCCATTCCATTTTATAAAAGGACCAAAACGTCCCGTTCCTTTAGTCACTTCATGGTTTTCATAGTATGCAATTGGGGCGTCTGCTTTTTGCTTCTCAACAATAAGTTCTACGGCCCTTTCAAAAGTAACATCCATGGCACTCTCGCCTTTATCCATTGAAACAAAAGCTTCACCAAACTTAATATATGGTCCAAATCTTCCCACGTTAGCTAAAACTTCTTTTCCTTCATAAGTACCTAATTCACGGGGTAATTTGAATAAATCCAATGCCTCTTGAAAAGTAATTGTACCCAACGATTGGTCTGGCAAAAGGCTAGCAAATATCGGTTTTTCATCGTCGTCTGCGTGGCCTATTTGTGCCATAGCACCAAACCTACCCAAACGTACAATTAGTGGTCTTCCTGATTTGGGATCCACTCCTAAAAGCCTTTCTCCAGAAGCCCTATCTGCATTTTCTTCTACATTAAGTACTTTAGGATGAAAGTCATTGTAGAAGCTTTTCATCACTTTTTTCCAATCTTCAGTGCCTTGCGCTATGTCATCGAAGTCCTCTTCTACTTTAGCTGTGAAATGATAATCCATAATAGAAGAGAAATGATCCACTAAAAAGTCGTTCACAATCATACCTATGTCAGTGGGGACCATTTTACCCTTGTCAGAACCTACATTTTCAGAAAGCGTGCTCACTTTTAAGGTATCTTGGGAGAGTACCAACTGCTGGTAAGCCCTTGCAGTTCCTTCAATAGACCCTTTTTCCACATACCCCCTATTTTGAATGGTAGATATGGTTGGTGCATAGGTAGAAGGTCTTCCAATACCCAACTCCTCCAACTTCTTCACTAAAGAGGCTTCTGAATACCTGTATGGAGGTCTAGAGAAACGTTCAGTAGCCGTAATATTTTGATAATCCAAGCTTTCATATAGGCTCATTGCTGGCAACATACCCTCTTGCTCTTCCTGATCCTCGTCGTCTACGCCTTCCAAATAAACCTTCAAAAAACCTTCAAAAGTAATGACCTCTCCACTGGCGGTGAATTGTTCCTCATGGGTGTTGGCCGCAATTTTAACATTAGTTCTCTCTAATTCAGCATCTGACATTTGAGACGCCAAGGTACGCTTCCAAATAAGGTCATATAATTTAGCTTGATCCCTATCGCTTACTGGATTTTGAACCATCATATTTGTAGGTCTAATTGCCTCGTGAGCCTCTTGAGCCCCTTTGGTCTTACCCCTAAAATCTCTCGGATGAGAGAAAGATTTTCCATAATTCTCTATAATCGCAAGAGCAGCAGCTTCTTTTGCCTCTTTAGAAAGATTCACACTATCAGTTCTCATGTAGGTAATGTGACCTGCTTCGTAAAGCCTTTGGGCAACTTGCATTGTTTTAGACACTGAAAAATATATTTTCCTAGACGCCTCTTGTTGCAGTGTTGATGTGGTAAATGGTGCGGCAGGTGATTTTTTTGCCGGTTTCTTCTCTAATTGAGCTACCGAAAAATCTGCCCCAATATTTTGATTTAAAAATTCTGCTGCAGACCCTTCACTAGAAAAAGTCTTATAAATTTTTGCCGAAAACAAAACACCAGCCTGGGTCTTGAATTGGGCAGTTATTTTAAAGGAAGCTTCTGGATTAAATGATTCAATTTCTCTTTCCCTTTCAACAATAAGCCTTACAGCTACTGACTGAACTCGCCCAGCAGAAAGGCCTGGTTTAATTTTTTTCCACAATACAGGAGACAGTTCGTATCCCACCAAACGATCTAAGACACGCCTGGCTTGTTGTGCGTTTACAAGGTTGTAATCTATCTCTCTAGGATTTTGAATTGCATGCTGGACCGCAGATTTTGTAATAGAGTTAAATACAATCCTTTTTGTTTTGGCTTTATCTAATTTTAGCGTTTCTGACAAATGCCAAGAAATAGCTTCTCCCTCACGGTCCTCATCACTAGCTAGCCAGATAATCTCAGCTTTATTAGCCAGCACTTGTAATTGTTTAACCAGTGCTTTCTTGTCAGAGGAAACTATGTACTTTGCATCAAAATCATCATCCACTGCTACCCCCAATTCCTTAGACGGAAGATCTGCAATGTGCCCATAACTTGAGGCTACTTTGAAATCAGGTCCTAAAAATTTTTCTATGGTTTTGGCTTTTGCCGGGGACTCTACAATTACTAAATTCTTTGCCATTGATCGTATTTATGGTGACAAAAGTAGGTCAATTTTTTTATTTTAAAAGGACTCAGGCACATCTGTTTTGAATAATACCTTTAAATATAACCCTACTAAGAGCCAAAAAATCCATGACAAAATGTCATAAATTTGAATTTAGTACTATCTTTGTAACCCATTAAAAAATAGCGCTTACCCTCTTATGGAAAAAACTATTGATCCTAGCATACAAGGAACCACATTGAAATTGGACCTTCAAGGCTCAAACGAAAAAAAACTCTATTTAGAGAGTTATGGTTGCGCCATGAATTTTTCTGATTCTGAAGTAGTCGCTTCTATATTAGCCTCTGAGGGATACAATACCACAGAGGTATTGGAAGAAGCAGACCTGGTACTCATTAATACTTGCTCTATAAGAGACAAAGCAGAACAAACCGTCAGAAAACGTTTGGAGAAATTTCAGGCTGTGAAACGCAGCAATCCTCAAATGAAAGTAGGGGTATTAGGATGTATGGCAGAGCGGCTCAAAACAAAACTACTCGAAGAAGCAAAAATTGTAGATATGGTGGTAGGTCCAGACGCCTACAAAGACATCCCTAACCTTCTTAAAGAAGTAGAAGCTGGAAGAAATGCAGTCAATGTGATTTTATCCAAAGAAGAAACTTATGGAGATATTGCTCCTGTGAGATTGGCGAGCAATAAAATTACCGCTTTTGTTTCCATCACTAGAGGCTGTGATAATATGTGCACCTTTTGTGTGGTTCCCTTTACAAGAGGTAGGGAAAGATCTAGAGACCCTCACTCCATAATGCAAGAGATACAGGACCTTTGGTCCAAAGGCTATAAAGAGGTAACCCTTCTTGGGCAAAATGTAGACAGTTATCTTTGGTATGGAGGCGGTTTAAAAAAAGACTTCAACAAAGCCTCGCAAATGGCTCAGGCTACAGCACTAAACTTTTCACAGTTGTTAGAAAAAGTAGCCCAAGGATTTCCTGAAATGAGAATTCGTTTTTCAACCTCTAATCCTCAAGACATGACCCTAGATGTGGTTAGAACCATGGCAGCACATGCTAACATTTGCAAGCACATTCACCTGCCTGTTCAAAGTGGCAGCAACAATATTCTAAAAGCTATGAACCGCCAACACACAAGAGAAGAGTATATGGCGCTTGTAGACAGTATTAGAGCTATAATACCAGACTGCGCTATTTCTCAAGATATGATTATTGGCTTTCCCAATGAAACTGAAGCAGACCACAAGGACACCCTGAGCCTTATGGAGTATGTGAAATATGATTTTGGTTACATGTACTCCTACTCAAATAGGCCAGGAACCGCAGCCGGAAAAAATTTAACAGACAATATACCTGAGGAAATAAAAAGTAAAAGGCTTGCAGAAGTCATTGCTTTGCAGCGCGAACATGCTGCCATGCACACTCAAAATAGGGTGGGTAAAATTGAAACCGTACTAGTTGAGGGAGTCTCAAAAAAATCAGACCAAGACCTTATGGGTAGAAACAACTATAATGCTGTAGTGGTATTTCCTAGGGAAACCTATAACATTGGTGATCTAGTGGCTGTAGAAATTACAGACTGCACTTCGGGAACCCTATTAGGAAAAGCCATTTCACACACCAAACTTTCATAGTAATGGAAAACGTACAAGCCATTAAACAACGATTTGAAATTATTGGAAATGATCCTGCTTTAAACAGGTCACTGGAAAAAGCGATTCAAGTAGCACCTACAGATATTTCCGTATTGGTTACTGGAGAAAGTGGGGTAGGAAAAGAATCTATCCCCAAAATTATTCATGGCCTTTCACACAGAAAACACGCAAAATACATTGCAGTGAACTGTGGGGCTATTCCAGAGGGCACTATTGACAGTGAACTTTTTGGCCATGAAAAAGGTGCTTTTACAGGCGCTACGGCAACCAGAAGTGGCTATTTTGAGGTGGCAGACGGCGGAACTATTTTTTTAGATGAAGTAGGTGAGTTACCCTTAACAACACAGGTAAGACTTCTCAGGGTATTAGAAAATGGTGAATTTTTAAAGGTAGGGTCCTCACAAGTGCAAAAAACAAATGTGAGAATAGTGGCGGCAACCAATGTAGAAATGGCAAAAGCCATTCAAGAAGGTAAATTTAGAGAAGATCTTTATTACAGATTAAGCACTGTGGAAATAGGTGTGCCTCCATTGCGCACTAGAAAGGAGGACATTCATCTTTTATTTAGAAAATTTGCATCGGACTTTGGACAGAAATATAAAATGCCCACTATTAGACTTTCAGAGGAAGCTATTGAAATGCTCATAAAATATAGGTGGCCAGGTAATATTAGACAACTCAGAAACATTGCGGAACAAATATCCGTGTTGGAATCTTCCAGAGAGGTGAATAGTCAAACACTCCAGTCCTACCTCCCCCATGTAAATAGCAGTCAATTACCCGCTGTAATTGGCTCTGAAAAACAATCGAGTGATTTTTCCAATGAAAGAGAAATTCTCTACAAGGTGCTCTTTGACATGAAAGGAGATTTGAATGACTTAAAAAAACTGACCTTAGAGTTATTAAAAGGAAAAGATGGGGCTTCTGTTCAGAAAGAAAATGACAACTTGATCAGAAAGATATACGGAAAAGAATCTCAAAAATCTACCCCATTAGAAGCGTTGTCTGCATATCGTGAAAATGAAGATAGCTATGAAGAAGAAACACTTTCAGAAAATAATTATGAGTCACTCCCTTCTAAACCTATACTAACCATTCAAAATAGTGCTTCTGAAAAAGAGCAGCTGACTGAATTGTCTCCATCTGACAAGTATCATTTTGCAGAAGAAATTGAAGAAGAAGAAACCCTATCTTTACATGATAAGGAAATTGAGCTTATTATAAAGGCCTTAGAGCGCAATAAAGGAAAAAGAAAATTAGCTGCGTCTGAACTAGGTATTTCAGAAAGAACACTATATAGAAAAATCAAACAATACAACCTCTAATGGGATATTATTTATTCAAAAGGCTTAGATTAGAAATTAAAATTGTGCTAGCCCTAATGATTGCATTATCAATAAACGGCTGTGGAATTTATAATTTTACTGGAGGAAATGTGGGAACTGCAAAAACATTTCAGGTAAATTTTTTTCAAAATTATGCTTCAGATAATCCTGGTTCTACCATAGAACCTGGCTTAGACAATACCTTTACACTGGCCCTGCAGGATTTTATACAAAATCAGACCAGTCTAGACCTCACTAATACTAACGGAGATCTTATTTACGAAGGAGAAATTGTAGAGTTTAGGGTGTCTCCAATGTCTGCTACAGCGCAACAAACTGCAGCTCAAAACAGGTTAACCATTGGGGTAAATGTACGTTTCTACAACACGACTAAGCAAGACGCAGATTTTGAAAAAAGATTTTCGTTTTTTTATGACTATCCTGCAGATTCCATGCTAGACAGTGTTAAAAATGATGCTTTTGACGCTATTTTTGAGAGAATCCTTCAAGATATTTTTAGTGCTTCTTTAGCAGATTGGTAAACCGCTAACAAGCATTTAAAGGGAAACTCCTTATATTAGTCGTATGCAAGTATCTCGTTTTACAGCACTCTTAGAAAACCCCTTAGACATTATTCAAGATGCGGATATTGCTGCATTGAAGCAAATTGTCGAAACATATCCCTATTTTCAGGCAGCTAGGGGAATGGAACTAATAGGCTTAAAAAACAGTAACAGTTTTAAATACAACGCAGCTTTAAAAAAGCATGCGGCCTACACCTCAGATCGCTCTTGGCTTTTTGAGATTATTACACAAGAGGCTTTTAACAAATCAAAAAAGACGGACAAAGCCATTGAGGCCTCATCAATTAAAGAAACAGTTAATTCATCTTCAGGATTTAATGAAATAGCCACTAGTGCGCAAACAGGTACTGAAGCACAATACACGGACCAAACCTCTGATGAGGAGCACAAAGTTTCTGGGACTCAAGAAGCAAGCTTGTCTTCTCTCGAACTAGGAAAACCGTTAGAATTCAACAAAAACGATAGACATTCTTTTGAAGAATGGCTTCAGTTGAGCACTAAAAAATCTTTTGACATAAAAACTAAAAAAGAGAAGACAAACACCTCTGAAAAAAACAAAAAAGCGGCTAAAATGGCACAGATAAATGCATTTATAGCTACAAATCCTAAGATTAGCCCTCCTTTGCCAAGTACAAAAAAAATAACGATTAAAGATGCTGAAAAAATAAACAAAGAAGCTTTAATGACAGAGACATTAGCCAGGGTATACTTAGAACAAAAAAAATATAAAAAAGCCCTTCAGGCCTATAAAATATTAAGTTTGAAATATCCAGAAAAAAATAGTTTCTTTGCAAGCCAAATTAAAGTGGTACAAAAATTAATTAAAGAGAATATATAGTCATGAGTACATTTACCATATTTCTAATCCTGATCCTTATTGTTAGTGTTTTATTAATGCTTGTTATTATGGTACAAAATCCTAAAGGTGGAGGATTGTCTTCTTCATTAGGAGGAGGTTCTAGCCAGGTAGTTGGAGGTGTTAAAAAAACAGGTGACTTTTTAGACAAGAGTACTTGGACACTTGCCACGCTTTTAATTGTTTTAATATTACTTTCTAATGTAGCCTTAAAAGGCAATTACGCTGGTGCAGACTCAAAACTTTTAGACACTGAAATTAACACTGCAGCACCAGAGGTACTTCTTGAAGAAGCTGTTGAAGTTCCTGTAGAAACTTTAGAAGCACCTGCAGCATCTGAAGAAACTCAAGAATAAAAAACATAAGGACCTAAGGTCTTATCAAACACAAAAAATGCCAGCTTATGACAAGCTGGCATTTTTTTTTGGGATTTTGTCATAAAAATGGATTGGCACAATTTGTGACAGTATTTGTTAGTAAATTAAATTATCTAAATAATTATATTATGGCTAAAATCAACATTAAACCATTGGCAGACAGGGTACTGATTGCCCCTATGGCCGCAGAAACACAAACAGCTTCTGGGATATACATACCAGATACTGCTAAAGAAAAACCTCAAAACGGTAAAGTAATTGCTGTTGGTCCTGGAACCAAAGATGAAAAAATGACCGTAAAAGTTGGTGACACTGTACTATACGGAAAATATGCAGGCACAGAACTTAAGCTAGAAGGAACGGATTATATGATGATGCGAGAAAGCGACATTTTAGCAATTGTTTAATTAGAAACCAAAAAAATCATGGCAAAAGAAATTAAATTTGATATTGAAGCAAGAGACGGCCTAAAAAGAGGTGTAGACGCACTTGCAAATGCGGTAAAAGTAACCTTAGGACCAAAAGGAAGAAATGTAATTATCAGCAAATCTTTTGGCGCACCTCACGTGACCAAAGATGGGGTAACGGTTGCAAAAGAAATTGAACTGGCAGATCCTTTAGAAAATATGGGCGCTCAAATGGTTAAAGAAGTGGCTTCTAAAACCAATGATCTTGCTGGAGATGGAACTACAACTGCTACAGTTTTAGCACAGTCTATTGTTAAAGAAGGCTTAAAAAATGTTGCTGCTGGTGCGAATCCAATGGATTTGAAAAGAGGAATTGACAAAGCAGTAGAAGCTATTGTTGCAGATCTTGCCAAGCAATCAAAAAAAGTAGGCGATTCGTCAGAAATGATCAAGCAAGTTGCTTCAATTTCTGCCAACAATGAAGAAACTATTGGTGCACTTATAGCTCAGGCATTTGGTAAGGTTGGAAAAGAAGGTGTAATCACTGTAGAAGAAGCTAAAGGAACAGATACTTATGTAGATGTTGTAGAAGGAATGCAATTCGACAGAGGTTACTTATCTCCTTACTTTGTAACTGACTCAGAGAAAATGGTTGCAGAGCTAGAAAGCCCTTATATCTTGTTGTTCGACAAAAAAATCTCAGCAATGAAAGATTTACTTCCTGTGTTAGAGCCAGTAGCTCAATCAGGAAAACCATTATTGATCATTGCAGAAGATGTAGACGGAGAAGCATTGGCTACTCTAGTGGTAAATAAACTTAGAGGGTCTCTTAAAATTGCTGCAGTAAAAGCACCTGGTTTTGGAGACAGAAGAAAAGCGATGCTAGAGGATATTGCCATTTTAACTGGAGGGACTGTTATTTCAGAAGAACGTGGCTTTTCTTTAGAAAACGTTACTATGGATATGTTGGGAACTTCTGAAAAAGTAACTATAGACAAAGACAACACAACAGTTGTTAATGGTTCAGGTGACAAAAACAACATTAAAACTAGGGTCAACCAAATTAAAGCCCAAATTGAATCTACTACTTCCGACTACGACCGTGAGAAGCTTCAAGAACGTCTCGCTAAATTAGCTGGTGGAGTAGCCGTACTTTATGTAGGTGCTGCGTCTGAAGTAGAAATGAAGGAGAAAAAAGACCGCGTAGACGACGCCCTTCACGCTACAAGAGCAGCAGTAGAAGAAGGTATTGTCGCAGGTGGTGGAGTAGCTTTGGTTAGAGCAAAATCTGCATTATCTAAAATTAAAGCACTAAATCCAGACGAGGAAACCGGAATTCAAATTGTTGCCAGAGCTATAGAAGCACCGTTAAGAACCATCGTAGAAAACGCTGGTGGAGAAGGTTCAGTTGTAGTGTCTAAAGTAATAGAGGGCAAAGCAGATTTTGGATATGACGCTAAAACAGAAACTTATACTAACATGCTTAAAGCAGGAATTATAGATCCTAAGAAAGTAACCAGAGTAGCCTTAGAAAATGCTGCTTCTGTTGCCGGAATGATCTTAACTACCGAATGTGCCTTAACGGACATTAAAGAAGAAAACGGACACTCTCATGCTGGACCAGCAATGGGCGGCGGTGGAATGCCAGGCATGATGTAATATTTTGCAACACATAAAAACCCCCTTTGGACGTATCCAAAGGGGGTTTTTTATTTATCAGAAAAATCATGTAAGCGATTGCGCTAAAAAAGCATTGCCAAGGCCATGGCGATCATAATCGCATTTTCAATAAAAGTAGCCTGAGTCATAGGGAGTTTTAAAGCAGTACCCAAACAGGCGCATTGAATTTGTCGCTTATTTAAAAGAGACTGCACCACCCCTATAGTGGTGGCGCCCAAAATAATTAGCGTAATTAACAAGACCTGAGTAACACCAATACGCATTAAAAGCAATATCCCCAATCCCAACTCTATAAAAGGATAGATTTTACCATAAAAAGAAAGGCGTTTGGCAATGGGGTCATACATAGCAAAACTCTGGGGAAACCCCTTTAAATCTAGTAATTTAAAAAAGGCAAATACCATATAAAATAAGGCCATAAAATCTAGCATCATCTCTGGCCAAACGGGATCAAATCCCACTACTAGAAGCTCTGAAAAATAGGCTAGAAAAACACCGCCAATCAAGAATCCAAAGATTAAATAGAGTGGTTTAAGCTGCTTCCATGGAGAATCAGCAATATTTAAATGGTCGTTGACACTGTGATAATCTCCCTCAGAAGCAGCAACAGCAATAGGATCCTGCACCAATATAGCTACTTCATACTTCTTCCCCAATAATTTTTGAATATCTGCTGCATTTGGGGGTACATTTGCTTGAATGAAAGCGCGATTTAAAGGTAAATCTACTATCACATGCGCTACACCTTCCATGGTTTCAATGGTCTTTTTAACATGTGCTACACAGCCCATGCAAGTCATTCCTTCTACACTATAAATTGTTGTCGTATTCATTAATGGTCAAAATAATAACGGTTCATTTGCTGTTTTTTATAATCAATCACATATAATTTCTCCTCATGAATTATAGCGTCTATAGGCTTCTCCAGACCAGCTTCAATGACCTGAGCCAATTGACCATCTTTAAAAAACACCAAAAGTCTATGGTTCTCAAAATCAGTCACAAAAACCTGGTTTTCACTTACAAATAAACCCGTAGCTGCGTTCATTTTCTGATCGGCTCCAATAATTCTTATGAAATCACCTTGCTTATCAAATACCTGAATCCTATTGTTATAGGCGTCTGCCACCCAGATATGATCCGCTGTAATTTGCACATCTGTAGGATAGTAAAACTGTCCAGCTTCTTTTCCCTCAGTACCTATAGAAATCCAATCTAATCCATTAGAGTACAAAATCCTATGGTTATAAAAATCTGCAATAGCACGTTCCGCTCCAAAAACTGAAATGGATGCGGGTGCGTCTAAGGAGTCCTTTAAAATTAATGGCAAAGCGGCTTTTGAAGGCAGTTTAAACTGCGCAATGGTATCTGAGCCATATTGTGGCACCCACAATCCTTGTGCATTGGCATCTATATGCATAGGCCTGTCCAATTCCAATATACTGTCTAGAACTTGCCCTAAATTATTTACAGCAACTAGTCTATTATGGTCTCCGTCTGAAAGCCAAAACTGCTCCTCAAATACGCCAATACCAATAGGATTAATCCCAGGGAGAGACAGGGAATCTTCCAATATCCACTGCTGGGTGGGAGGTGTCTTGCGCTCGCAACTCACTAGAGTGACGAGTGCCACTAAAACAATCGAAAATATATATTTTACTTGTCTCATTCTATTTGTCTTCTATTCGTTCGTATTTACAACACATTGGCAATCCGTCATAAGTGTTTTCACTAGCTTTATGATCTTTGGTGTCATGTCCTGCTGCTGCAATAGCTTTTGAAATAGAGGCTAAATCTAAAGCTGCTGTATCATAAGAAATGTCTAGCATTTTTGTTTTAGCATCCCAAGCGGCAGCTGCAACTCCTTGCAATCTAGAAGTGGCTTTCAATATTCTCGCTTCACACATTTCACAGTTTCCAGCCACAAACATTTTTTTAGAAACTACTCCTGCAACTCCTTGATCTACAGCGACTAAGGGCGCGTCTGTCTCTACCACTCCATTGGCTCTGGTTATGACTGTCTTCATAGGCGTATAGCCAGCTTTTTCTACCTGTTGTACTACAGCAATTAAGGAAAGTGACTTTTCAGAAGGGTATTGAAAACTAAAATCTCCTGTTTCAATATCTATCTGTACTGCCTTAATTCCTTTGAATTCTTTGAATTTTTTTTCCAAGCCATAGGCGCAAAATGGACAGCCTAGACCATCTACTTGTACTTGAAAATCATCCATGCTTTTTTGTGCGAATGCCAGGGAGCTACCGAGCATTAAAAAGCTAAAAATTGATATAATTATTGTTTTCATAATGGTGTTTTTAAAAGGTTAAAAAGTAAAGCGAGTTCCCAAGAACAAGCTTCTGTTAAAAGTCATGTTTTGAGGCATATCGTTAATCATTGGAAGCTGATATGCCAAGTCAAAGGTGATATTTTTTCTAGCGTATTGTATGCCTTGGGCATACAAAAGCTGATACCCCTTTTGCTCCCACAACCACTGCTGGGTATATTCAAAAAACAGGTTAATCTGCCTATTGGGGTATTGGGGCTTTAAAAGCGGTAGGCCAAATCCCAGTTTGTGCTGTAGAAAATCTAAATCTCCTTCGGGAATGTTATTGAGGCCCAACTCAAAAGAGATCCCGTATTTGAGACTTTCATAACCAGCTACAAAGCCGTAATAACCCTGATACAAACCACTACTGAGTTCCATGACGTCTAGTGCTTCTCCAGTTGGAAGCGTCTGAAGTGTCTTGGCTACCATACGAAAAGTCTTTCCGGTACCGTCTATTCTAAGGAATTGGTACTTTGCTAAGAGTTTTACATCGGCCAGGGACTGGCCAGAAGTTCCATCTGTCAACTCATAAGAAACCCTTGGAATATGAACGGCTACAAGTGCATTTGAACTGATCAAATAATGCAGCATTAGAGGGGTGTATTTAAAGGTCCCCATGGCAGTCTTTCTATGTTCAATTAAAGTTTTGGCCGTAAAACTTCCACCACCCAACATAATGGGTTTGTCTGCTGTAATTGGGGGTCCCTGAGCGAAAAGACCAGCTGAAAAGTACCCAATTATACCAAGGGTGAGGAGGTATTTTATAGAATATTTCATCGTAGATTTTTTTTAAATTAATAACACTACATTCAAAGTCAATTGAACGAGAAAGTCTTAAAAAAGTCTACCTGATCTAGATTAAAAACGCTTCGTGCAGAATAAAAAGTAAATGGCCCTGATTGGGCGGAGGAGGCTCAAATAAAAGTTGCTTTACAATGGGGCTAATCCTAGAAACTACATCAAACTTAAATTCAGTTTGAAGTACATAGTCTGCCAACACAGGGATAAAGATAGCTTCAACAGCCTGTTTAAATAAAGTTGTAGGCTCAACCACCTCAGCAATTTCATTGCAACAAGAAGGTTTTGACCATTCGATACCTTCTTCCATCTCCATGCCACAAGTTTCTGGGGTGCCAAACAGCGCTGAATCTATTTTTATAGAACCACAATAATGGGTGTCAAAAGTCCATGAAGTTGACGCTCCTAAAACAAAGAGTGCCAAAAGAGCAGAAATGAATATAGAAAGTCTATTTTTCACTCTTCAAAAGTACAAAAAAACCGAGAAAAAGAACGTATTTTTGTCCTTTGATTCAAACGCTTAAAAAGCCTGTGTTTGATCGCGCATTTAAGAAAATAAGAATATGTTTACTGAACTCTATCCTAAATTAGACACCATTTTTGTTAGTTCTCACGATAGTGAAACCAAGCTAAAAACCATATGCGCTTTATTAGAAAAAAATATTCCCCATTATAATTGGGTAGGATTTTATTTTAGAAATGGCGAAAAAGAAGAGCTTTTACTTGGACCCTATGTTGGAGCGCCAACAGAGCATACTGTAATTCCTTTTGGCAAGGGTATATGTGGTCAAGTAGCCCTAAGTAATGAAAATTTTGTAGTGCCAGATGTTACAGCACAAGATAATTATATTGCCTGCAGTATTTCAGTAAAGTCTGAAATTGTTATCCCTATATTTGTCAATGGAGAGAACATTGGCCAAATAGACATTGACTCTGAAACCATAGACCCATTTACAAAAGAAGACGTAACCTTTCTTGAATATATCTGTAAAGGTGTTGCTTCATTTATTTAAAAATATTATTCATTAATTCTTCTATATCCTTTTAATTCCAAACGCATGAGTAGTTCAAAAAAAGCCTCCGCAGCCCTAATTTCAGTATTTCATAAAGACGGACTTGGTCCTATTGTAGAAACCTTACACGCTCAAGGGGTAACTTTGTATTCTACAGGAGGTACCGAAACCTTCATAAAAGAAATGGGGATTCCAGTAGTTGCTGTAGAAGACCTAACAAGCTACCCCTCTATTTTAGGAGGTCGTGTAAAAACACTTCACCCAAAAGTATTTGGTGGCATTCTAAACAGACAGGATAATGAAGGGGATATGGCACAATTAAAAGAATTTGAAATTCCTCAATTAGACATTGTCATTGTAGATTTATACCCTTTTGAAAAAACTGTTGCCAGTGGTGCTAGTGAACAAGATATTATTGAAAAGATAGACATTGGTGGTATTTCGCTCATTAGAGCGGCTGCAAAAAATTATAAAGATGTTATTTGTGTCTCTGATAGGGCAGATTACGCAGATTTTTTAGCTATTTTAAAAACGCAAGATGGAGCGACAACTTTAGCGCAGCGAAAAGATTTTGCAACGCGATCTTTTAACACCTCTTCCCACTATGACACCGCAATATTCAATTATTTCAATGGCGGTTCCCAGATAGATAAATTAAAAATATCTGAAACAAAAGGTCAGGTACTTCGATATGGAGAGAATCCACACCAAAAAGGGGTGTTTTTTGGAGATTTTGAGGCGATGTTTACCAAACTTCACGGCAAAGAACTCTCTTACAATAATCTCTTAGACGTAGATGCAGCGGTACAATTAATGGGTGAATTCAAAGAAGACGACCCTACCTTTGCTATTTTAAAGCACAACAATGCCTGCGGTCTAGCCACTAGAGACAGCTTAGTAACCGCCTACAAAGACGCACTAGCCGGAGATCCAGTGTCCGCTTTTGGAGGGGTATTAATCGCCAACAGACTTATAGACATAGAAACTGCTAAAGAAATTCATAGTTTGTTCTGTGAAGTAGTTATTGCACCAGGATTTTCTGATGAAGCACAAGAATTACTTCAAGAAAAAAAGAATAGAATTCTCCTGATTCAAAACGAGGTTGAAATGCCTCAAACACAATTACGCACTTGTTTAAATGGCTTTTTATTGCAGGAAAAAGACGGCATTACCGACGCACTAAAAGACTTGCAATATGTAACAGATACACAACCAGATGCAGCCGCTTTAGAAGACTTGATATTTGCTTCAAAATTGTGTAAGCACACCAAGTCTAACACCATTGTTTTAGCTAAAAACAAGCAACTTTGTGCTAGTGGAACCGGACAAACTTCTCGTGTAGACGCTTTAAATCAGGCCATTCACAAAGCCAACAGTTTTTCATTTGACTTAAATGGAGCTGCAATGGCTAGCGATGCTTTTTTCCCTTTCCCTGACTGTGTAGAAATTGCAGGAAATGCTGGAATTACAAGTGTGATTCAACCTGGAGGTTCTATCAAAGACCAATTGAGTATAGATTATTGCAATGAAAATAAAATTGCCATGGTACTCACTGGGACCCGCCATTTTAAACATTAAATTTATTACCTTCGTTATCACTAACTTAGACCAAGCAATTTAACATCTTTCCCATGGGCTTTTTTGATTTTTTAACTGAAGACATTGCAATAGATTTAGGAACGGCCAATACACTGATCATTCACAATGATAAAGTTGTAGTAGACAGCCCTTCTATAGTTGCAAGGGATAGGACTACTGGAAAAATTATTGCCGTAGGTAAAGAGGCCAACCTCATGCAGGGTAAAACCCATGAAAACATCAAAACCATTAGACCGCTTAAAGATGGAGTAATCGCTGATTTTGACGCTTCTGAAAAGATGATTAGCATGTTCATAAAGAACATTCCTTCTCTTAAGAAAAAATGGTTCCCACCAGCACTGCGAATGGTTATCTGTATCCCTTCAGGAATTACAGAAGTAGAAATGCGTGCGGTAAAAGAATCTGCAGAGCGTGTAAACGGAAAAGAAGTGTACTTAATTCATGAACCAATGGCAGCGGCTATTGGTATTGGCATAGATATTATGGAACCTAAGGGAAACATGATTGTAGACATAGGTGGAGGAACTACAGAAATTGCTGTAATTGCCCTAGGTGGGATTGTGTGCGACAAGTCTGTTAAGATAGCAGGAGACGTTTTCACTAATGATATTGTGTATTATATGCGTACACAACATAACCTTTTTGTAGGGGAAAGTACCGCTGAGAATATTAAAATCACCATTGGTGCAGCTACTGAAGACTTACAGAGCCCTCCAGAAGAAATGTCTGTACAAGGAAGGGATTTGCTCACGGGAAAACCCAAACAAGTGCAAGTGTCTTACAGAGAAATTGCAAAGGCTTTAGACAAGTCTATATTGCGTATAGAAGACGCTGTAATGGAAACCCTCTCAAATACACCGCCTGAATTGGCAGCAGATATATACAATACAGGTATATTTCTGGCCGGAGGTGGATCTATGTTAAGAGGACTGGACAAACGCTTGTCTCTAAAAACTGATTTACCAGTTTATATTGCAGAGGACCCCCTTAGAGCTGTTGTTAGAGGAACGGGGATTTCTTTAAAGAATTTAGAAAAATTCAAAAGTATTTTAATGAAATAGCCCCTGGCTAAAGAAAACTCCAACCCATGCAACGCATTATAGATTTTTTTCTTAGCAATAAGCTGCGTTTGTTGTTTTGGTGTTACTTACTCATTGGGATTGCGCTTACTACCAGTAAAAATATTTATTTAAAATCAAGTTATTTAAACACCAGTAGCCGCTTAAGTGGTGGTGTTCACTTGTTCTTTAGTGGCATTGGAGACTATTTTTCATTGGCATCCGAAAATAAATTTCTCACAACTCAAAATAAGGTATTAATGGAGCGATTGATCGCTTTGGAAAAGCATGATTTAAACCGTGACTCCACCCTGACTAAAAAAAATTTTGAGTTCATTAACGGAAGAATTATAAAAAATAGCTATACCGGAATTGACAATTACCTTACCCTTTCCCTAGGGAAAGAAGACAGTGTGTTTACAGACATGGGTGTTGTGAATGAAAAAGGGCTTCTAGGGATTATAGAGTTCAGCGGAAATTCATTTTCCACAGTTCAAAGTATACTACACAGCAAATCTAAAATAAATGTCAAGGTAAAAGGAACTGATTATTTTGGGTCCTTAGTTTGGGATGGAAAAAAACCCAACAAGGTTCAACTGATTGATATTCCCGATTTGGCACCTATAAAAAAAGGGGACACTATAATTAGCGGAGGAATGTCTAGTATTTTTCCTGAGAATATTCCTGTAGGTACTATTGAAGACTTTAAACTTACTGCCGCTAAAAATTATTATATTGTTGAGATTCGACTGTTCAATGACATGCAAAATATTGGGCCTGTTTATGTTATAAAAAACCATCTAAAAAAAGAGATTAAAGCGGTAGAAAATAATAAAGATGAATAGAGAACTCCCTATATACCTACCTATAAAAGCGGTGCTTTTGATCCTTGTTCAGGCTTTTATATTTAGTAAAATGGCTTTGTTTGGCTTTATTAGCCCCATGATTTACTCCATACTCTTGTATATATATCCTACCCATAAAAATAGAAGTCTTTGGATTACATGGGCTTTTTTATTTGGTCTTAGCTTAGACATTTTATTAGACACTTTGGCCCTCCATGCTATTGTTTTGCTTTTTATGGCATATATAAGACCTAAAATAATGCGGGTTATGTTTGGATTAAATTTTGAACAAAAAAGTTTTAGAATTCATCAAGCTCCTGTGGTGCAACGCTATACATTTATTGCAGCAATAATTCTTTTACACCATTTGGTTTATTTTAGTTTGGAAGCATTTAGCTGGTCTAAATGGTTGCTAGTAATTGAGAAAACTTTTTCCACTGGAATAGTGAGCTTTATTTTCAGCCTACTTTTAATCAACTTATTAACTACAAGAAAAAAATGAGAAAACTATTACTTTTCTCAGTTGTTATTATAGCTGCTATTAGCTTTATTATAAAACTTGGTAGCTTGCAAATAAGTGGTACTAATCCTGAAGCTTTTAAATCTGATCCTGCAATAAACGCACAGACAATCTATCCTAGTCGCGGATACATCTATGACAGAAATGATGCATTATTGGTAGCCAACCAGGCTGCCTATGATCTTATGGTAGTACCCAGAGAAGTGCACCTAAAGGACACATTGGCTTTTTGTCAATTATTGAACATCAATCGAGAGACTTTTATAAATCAAATTGAAAGAGCCAAAAGATATTCCCCTAGGCTGCCTTCTGTAATGGTATCCAAACTCTCCAAAGAGACTTACGCTGCTTTCCAAGAAAAAATGAGAAAATATGAAGGGTTTTATATTCAAAAACAAAATTTAAGAGATTATAAGACAGCTGCAGCAGCCAATGTATTGGGCTACATTAGCGAGGTAAATCCTTGGGAGGTAAAGAACAACCCAGAGTACAATGCTGGAGAACTCATTGGAAAAACAGGCGTGGAAAAGCAATATGAGTCTATTATTCGAGGTGAAAAAGGGGTCCAATACCTACAAAAAGATCGATTCAATAGAATTATAGGACCTTATAAAAATGGGGCTCATGACAAAACTCCTAAAGCTGGAACCAACATACAAATCACCTTAGATAAAGAACTTCAAGAATACGGAGAGAAGTTGCTTGAGAATAAACGCGGTGCTATTGTTGCTATTCAACCGAATTCTGGTGAAATTCTAGCCCTAATTACTGGCCCAAGCTTTGACCCTTCCTTATTGGTTGGAAGAAATAGATCTAGAAATTACACCAACTTATATTACGACTCTATAGCCAAACCCACCTGGGATAGGAGCCTTCTAGCACAACCTTCCCCAGGCTCACCATTTAAACTTATCAATGGGCTTGTGGCATTACAGGAAGGGGTTTTAAACCCCTTAGAAACCGTTTATTGCAACAATGGATACTTCGTAGGAAAAGACAAAAAAGGATGCCATTGCGGGGGTGGTTCAAGAAACTTATATACTGCCATATCTGAATCTTGCAACGCATACTTTGTGGCGGTTTTTAAAAAAATCTTCCAAAAATATCCCAACTCAGATGCTGGCTTAGAAGCCTGGGTCTCTCATATGAAAAGTTTTGGCCTAGGTGATTATTTAGGCACCGACTTGCCTACAGGTGCACCAGGAAGAATCCCTGGCGTTCCGTTTTATGACGCTTATTACGGAGACAATAGATGGGGGCCTACTTACTTTATTTCTAACGCAATTGGACAAGGAGAGGTAGCAACAACTCCAATTCAATTAGCAAATATGACTGCAGCAATTGCCAATAGGGGCTTTTATTTTAGACCTCATATTCTTAGAAAAATTGACAATAAACCTTTCAAAGATAGTGTATACAATACACCAGTATTCACTAGTATTAGCAAAGAACATTTTGAGCCAATTATTGATGCTATGCAAAAGGTTTATGAGTCTGGAACAGCGAAGCACTTAAAAGTAAAAGGACTTACTATGGCAGGAAAAACAGGTACTGGCGAGAACTACACCAGAATTAACGGAGAACGAAAGCAGCTAACTGATCACTCTATTTTTGTGGGCTTTTCTCCAGTAGAAAAACCAGAAATTGCTATTTCTGTTTATGTAGAACACGGGTACTACGGCTCTAGATATGCTGGCTATATAGCCACACTCATGATGGAAAAATACCTTAAAGGTAATATCAGCAATAAATCCCTCGAAAATAAAATACTTGAAAGCAGTTTAGAAAAAGAATACGCAAAACCTTTAAGTGGCAAACCCTTTAAAATAAACGAATATGCGTGGTAGCATAAGAAAAATAAGGGTAGATTGGGTTTCAATTATCTTATACCTTATTTTGGTATTTGTAGGATGGGTGAATATTTACTCTAGCACGGTTACGGAAAATCACAGTAGCATTTTTGACTTTAGCACTATTTATGGCAAGCAATTTTTCTTTATTATTATAAGTCTATGTGCCGCAGGATTTATTTTTATTGTAAACACAAAAGCCTTTGAGCGATTTGCTGCTATTTACTACTTTACTGCGCTTTTATTACTTTCAGGCCTATTTGTCTTTGGAAAAACAATTGCTGGAGCTACTTCCTGGTACAATCTTGGTTTTTTTAATTTTCAACCTTCTGAACTGGCAAAAATAGCAACGGCTATAGCTCTAGCTAAATATTTAAGCGACATACAAACGGATATTAAAAATAACCTACACGCTGCTATAGCATTTGGTATTCTATTGATTCCTGCTTTACTCGTTATTCCCCAACCGGATCCTGGTTCTGCATTAGTGTTTTTTGCTTTGTCTTTTGTGTTATTTCGAGAGGGATTTTCATTGAAATTATTTTGGGGTGTTTTTGCCGCTATTCTATTATTTATGGCCGTATTAAAATGGGGGGTTATTTGGAGTATTGGAGGTCTGGTTTTGGGTGGTGGTATAGGATTTATGTTAAAACCTAAAAGAATAAAATGGTCTTGGACCAAATTAAGTATTGGACTTTTGGCAGGAGTACTTTTTGCCACTAGTGTAAATTATGTTTTCAACGAGGTTTTCGAGCAAAGACACCGGGATCGTTTTAGCCTTTGGTTAGACCTTGAGACAGATCCCGAAATTTTAGAAAAAATCAATAGATCAATTGGATACAACACCTACCAATCTACAGAGGCTATTAGAGCTGGTGGATTTTTTGGAAAAGGGTTTTTAGAGGGCACTAGGACAAAGGGAGATTTTGTGCCTGAACAACACTCCGATTATATTTTTAGTACATTAGGTGAAGAGTGGGGTTTTTTAGGAACCACAGGAGTGGTACTGTTATTCACAACACTTTTGTTGAGGCTATTATTTTTAAGCGAAAGACAAAGTAATTCGTTTAACCGCATTTTTGGGTATGGAGTGGTCTCTATATTGAGTATTCACTATATTATTAATATTGGAATGGTACTGGGATTACTTCCAACCATAGGAATTCCATTGCCCTATTTAAGTTATGGAGGCTCTGGTATGCTTGGATTTACATTGCTGTTATTTATATTTTTAAAACTAGACGGAAATAGATTAAAAGAATGGGATTAGAAAATAAGGAAATTGTCCTTGGAGGCGGATGCTTCTGGTGTGTGGAGGCTGTTATGAAACTCCTAAAAGGGGTAGAGAGTGTGGTGCCTGGTTATATGGGAGGAACAGTACCTGGAACACCTACTTACAGAGAAATTTGTTCAGGACGCACTGGCCATGCAGAAGTCGTTAAGGTAGTTTACGATCCTACCATTATTCCCCTGTCAGTACTCTTAGAAATATTTTTAACCACACATGACCCTACTACCCTTAACAGACAAGGGGCAGATGTAGGAAATCAGTACAGATCTGTGATTTTTTATGAGGCTGAAGATGAACACGTTTGCGCAGAAAAAACCTTCCAGAGTTTAAAGGGATACTTTGATCAGCCAATAGTCACTTCATTAGAACCTAAAGCAGTGTTTTACGAGGCAGAAAAAGAACACCATAATTACTATAGTAGCAATCCTTTTCAAGGTTATTGTCAGGTAGTCATTTCTCCAAAAATAACAAAGCTAAAAACACAGCATTCAACATGGCTTAAAAATAATTTATGATACCTTTCCAGTCGGACCATTTTATACAATCATTACCAAAGGATCCTTCTTTGGATGAGTATCCCCGGGCTGTACCGGAGGCCTTATACTCATTTGTAAAACCAAAAAAAACAAGTTTAGCTTTAAAAATCCACCTCAACAGTAATTTGCTGAATTCTTTGGGAATTGATGAAGATGATCCAGACCTCATCCAACAACTCACTGGAAATAGAATTAGTGAACATCACATCCCTTTTGCAATGAATTATGGTGGGCACCAATTTGGTCATTGGGCTGGGCAATTAGGAGACGGTCGCGCTATTCACTTAGGAGGAATATTAATAAATGGTCATACAAAAGAATTAAACTGGAACACACCATCTGACTGGGCTCAAATTCAATTAAAAGGTGCTGGTCCTACTCCGTATTCTAGGTCTGCAGATGGATTGGCAGTATTGAGGTCTAGTATTCGAGAATATTTATGTTCAGAAGCTATGCATCATTTAGGGATTCCCACTACAAGGGCTTTGTCCTTGTGTCTAAGTGGTGATTTGGTCAATAGAGACATGCTTTACAATGGTAATCCCAGTTTAGAGCAAGGGGCAATTGTTGCGAGAGTTGCCCCAAATTTTATCCGATTTGGTTCTTTTGAATTACCTTCCTCTAGAGGGGAAATAGCTACTTTGACAACCTTAGTAAAACAAACGATCAAACACTATTACCCTAGTATTCAAAGCCCATTAAAAGAGGCGACAGCAGCTTTTTTTAAAAAAGTTTGTGAAGACACTGCAAAATTAATAGCAGATTGGCAGCGCGTAGGCTTTGTCCATGGGGTACTCAATACGGACAATATGTCTGTGCTGGGACTTACTATTGATTATGGTCCATATGGCTGGATGGAACCTTATGATTTAGATTGGACCCCTAATACAACAGATGCCAGGGAACGTCGCTATAGATTTGGAAACCAACACCAAGTAGGACTTTGGAATCTGTATCAGTTGGCTAACGCTCTCTACCCTATTGTAGAAGATGCAGCACCCTTAGAAGCCGCATTAGACCATTTTAAAGAGACTTATGAAACAACTTACGCTCACATAAGAAAAGAGAAGCTGGGGCTTTCTCAAAGCAATGGTGCTGCTTTAGATGCGCTCATAGAAGACCTTGACCCCCTGTTGTCTCTAATAGAAACAGATATGACACTATTTTACAGGGAATTAGCCCTATTTAAATCAGACCAATTTTTAGAAAAAATCAAAACGGCCGTCCCTCACTCAGACTCCAGTAACACTTCGCAAGTCAATACCATCCTAACAGACCTAGACAAAGACAACCAATGGTTATTTGGCTCTTTAATAAAAGCTTTTTATGACCCTACAGCACTCAATGGAGCTGTAAAAAACAAGTGGGTTTTATGGCTCCGTAGTTATGCAAAAATTAGATTGGCTCAAAAATTACCTGATAAAGTAGTTATAGAAAAAATGAATGCGGTAAATCCAAAATATGTTTTGAGAAATTATATGGCTCAAATGGCTATTGAGGCTGCAGAAAAGAAAGACTACTCTATAATAAATGAACTGTTCCAACTGCTTCAAAAACCCTATGAAGAACAACATAAATTGGAGAAATGGTATGCCAAAAGGCCTGAATGGGCCAGAAATAAGTTAGGCTGTAGTCAATTATCTTGTAGTTCTTAATGCCGAATGATTAATATTCAATCAAAGATCAGGTGAAAATTACCATAAATCAGACTAAAACAGTATTCATTAGCCTTTTACTGAGGCTAATTTTAATGGATTGGTAAACCTTACTTTTAAATCTTGAAGTACATTTACAGCCTCTTCTACATAAACATCTTTAGCTAATTCCCTGTGCCAACGGTCTCTTTTCTCTCTAAGTTCTGCATCTTGGGCTAGCATTGTTTTCTCTACGTCTAAAGATTGAAAAGTCAATTTAGAATCGTACTTAGCTATTTGCTTAAAATAAGCCGCTTTCTCTTTATCTAATTTTACCTCAGCTACATAATCTTCATAAAGCAATGACACTTTGTTATTGTCTTGCTGAGATTTTAACCACTTAGCGTTCTCTTCAATAAGCTTTAACTGAGGATTGGCAGCCATTCTCTTTTTTGAACTAGTAATGGTACTTTCAAAATCAATATATCCCTCCCAGGGTGTATATTCTGCTGCTGGAATTTTATCCCAAGCCATAGGGTGGTCCATATCTCTTTCACCAATATCCATATAACTGTATTTGTCTGGCACAACAACATCACTCATTACTCCTTTTAATTGGGTAGACCCTCCATTAATTCTATAAAATTTCTGGGTGGTTAACTTTAAAGCACCTAGGTCTCCAAATTCACTACTCCTCACAATATTATTTAACGGCACCACATTCTGAACGGTACCTTTTCCAAAAGTCTGCTTACTCCCAATCACAACAGCTCTCTTATAATCCTGCATGGCAGCTGCTAAAATTTCAGATGCAGAAGCAGACAATTCATTTACTAGTATTACCAAGGGACCATCCCAAATCAATCGATTGTCAGTGTCTTCGTACAATTCAATTTTATCTTGTCCAGTTTTGACTTGAACAACTGGGCCGTTTTTAATAAATAAGCCTGCAATGTCTACTACAGTTTTTAAGGATCCTCCTCCATTATCCCTTAGGTCTAAAATGAGTCCTTGAGCCCCTTCTGCTTTTAGTTTTTCTAACTCAGCGGCAATATCAGTTGCTGCATTTCTCTCGTTATAATCTTCGAAGTCTACATAAAACTTAGGCAAGTTAATTAGTCCATACTTATATTCGCCTTGGTTTACTGTAGCTGTTTTAGCAAAAGTTTCTTCTAGTTTAACGACATCTCGGGTAATTGAAATTACTTCTAGGGTGCCATCTACTTTTTTAACGGTCAAATCTACCAACGAACCCTTTGGACCTTTGATAAGTTTTATAGCGTCGTCTAATCGCATTCCCACAATATCTACAGGATCTTCTCCTGATTGCCCTACTTTTATGATCTCATCTCCTACCTCAATTCTCTGGTCTCTCCAAACAGGTCCCCCAGAGATTATTTCCACAATCTTGGTTTGGTCTTTACGCTTTTGAAGTCTAGCGCCAATCCCTTCGAATTTACCTGACATGTCCATATCAAACCTGTCTTTCTCTTCAGGAGCAAAATAGAAAGTGTGAGGATCATAGGTCTCTACAATGCTGTTTAGATACTGCACAAACCAATCTTTTCTTTCTAAATCTGCCACAAAATCAAAATACTCTTCCAGACTTTCTTTTGTTTTAGCCCTTGCTTCAGATTCCAAGACTTCCATCCCTTTAGGGGTGTAATTTGAATCTTCCGCTACTTTTAAGGCCTCGTTCTCTTTAGATGCGTAATAAGTTCCTAAAGACACATATTTTAGTTGTGCCCTCCAACGGGCCTCTAATTCTTTTTTTGATCGTGCGTAAGGGAGAAGATCGTAATCTACTACCAACGAATCTGTCTCTGAAAAATCATAAGGGGTATTGAGTACTTTCTTATAGAGGTCTTTAGACTCATCTATTCTGTAAATAAGACGCTCATGAACAAGATTAAAAAAACTAATGTCTATTCCTTTAATCTGGTCGTCTATTTGTGTTTTATATTCCTCGAATAAAGCTAAGTCAGTAGCTAAAAAATAACGCTTCATAGGGTCTAATCCTCCTATAAAATTATCATAAACTCGTTCTGAAAATGCATCATTCACGGCTGTAGGTTCAAAGTGTAGCCTTTCCAATACATAACTAATCAGTTCTAGTAAAAGTTTGTCTTTATCTGAAGTCTCACTAATACTTTTTGTGAAACTACAAGAGACAAAAGCAAATAAAACAACGGAACAGACTAATATAAAATTCTTTTTCATCTTATTTATTTTTTAGCAACCAGCCTTTGAAGGGCTTTAAAAGTTCTAAGATAAGTAAAAGTGCTAGCAATTATTAAGCGTTCACAAATAATTTTTTGTTAAAATAGTCCCGATAGTAATGCCCATAATTATTGTATTTTTGTTCACAAATAGCCTTATATGCAAAAGCCACTCATACTCATTACCAACGACGACGGAATTACTGCTCCAGGAATAAGACACCTCATTGAATTTGCTAAAGAAATTGGTGAAGTGATCGTTGTTGCTCCAGACAGTCCACAATCGGGAATGGGCCATGCTATTACTATAAACAGCACCTTATATGTGGAGCAAATTGTCGTAGATAAAAATAATACAAATCAAAAAGAATACAGCTGTAGCGGTACACCCGCTGATTGTGTTAAAATTGCACTTCAAGAAATTTTACACCGTAAACCGGATCTTTGCATTAGTGGTATTAACCATGGTTCAAATGCTTCAATCAATGTCATTTATTCAGGAACTATGAGTGCTGCCATTGAAGCTGGAATAGAAGGAATTCCTGCCATAGGATTCTCTCTTTGCGACTTTAGTTGGGAAGCCAATTTCGCAAGCGCCAAACCTTTTATCCAACAAATTATTAAGGAATCTTTAAGCAAAGGAATTCCGTCTGGAGTTGTTCTTAATGTAAATATTCCTAAAACAACGGAAAACAGCCCCATCAAAGGAATTAAAGTGTCTCGACAGGCCAAAGGAAATTGGAAGGAAAAATTTGACAAAAGAACCAGTCCAATGGGAAAGGATTACTATTGGTTAACAGGTGTTTTTGACCTTCAAGACAAAGGAGAAGACACCGATCAATGGGCCTTAGATCACGGATATATCTCCCTTGTGCCTACCCAATTTGACCTTACAGCCCACCATGCTATTCAAAACATTAATACTTGGGAGCTCCATGCAAAGTAGTGGAAAACACCGCTATAAGATAGCTAAAGGAATAGGAATAGGGTTCCTCGCAAATAGCTTAGGGATAATGCTATACATCCTACTTTTTTCACCACTTAAAATAACGACTACCCTTCAAGCGGCCTACTCAAATGGGTACCTTGGAGCTATTATCGGATTGGGTGCCATTTTAAATTTATTGACTTTTTTTGCCTTTATTAAATTTAAAAAAGACACTGAAGCTAAAGGTGTTTTAATTGCGACAATCACTGCAGCATTGAGTATTTTAATTTTAAAAGCTTTGGGCCTATGAAATATTACATCATTGCAGGAGAGGCCTCAGGAGATCTTCATGGAAGTTATTTGGTTAAACATTTAAAGGAAATAGACGCCAATGCACAGATTAGGGCTTGGGGAGGAGATCTTATGGAAGCACAAGGCGCAGTATTAGCCAGGCACTATAAAGACATTGCTGTAATGGGCTTTATAGATGTTATTAAAAAACTCCCTCAAATATTTAAAAATATTTCTTTCTGTAAAAAAGACCTTCTAGAATTTAAACCAGATGCCATTATTTTTATAGACTTCTCCGGTTTTAATTTAAGAATTGCCCCTTGGGCCAAAAATAATGGCTTTGCCACACACTACTATATAGCCCCTCAAGTTTGGGCTTCTAGACCAAAGCGAGTGGCAAAAATCAAATCCAGTATAGACCACTTATATGTCACTTTGCCTTTTGAGCCTGATTTTTATAAAAAATACCACTACAGTCCAACTTTTGTTGGGCACCCGCTATTAGATCCTATTTCGGACTTAAAAGTGCCAGAAAAAAATTGGACCACAACACAAAACTTAGCTTTAGAAAAAACCATTATTGCCCTATTACCAGGTTCTAGAAAAGGGGAAATAAAAGCCGTTTTACCCCTTTTAGTAAAGATCTGCAATACATTTAAAGACCATCAGTTTGTATTGGCTGCAGCACCAAATATTCCGCTTAAAATGTATACAGACATTATAGGGGACGCTCCAGTGAAAATAGTTCAAAGCCAAACTTATGCACTACTACAACACGCAAAAGCTGCGCTAGTGACCAGTGGAACAGCTACCTTAGAAACTGCATTGATAGGAGTACCACAAATTGTGTGTTATAAAACACAATGGCTCACTTATTGGATTGCAAAAAAAATCATCACCCTTCCCTATATCTCATTGGTCAATCTTATCTTAAATAGGGAGGCGGTACCAGAGCTGATCCAAAATAATTTAAGTGTAAAAAACTTAGAAACACACTTACATAAAATTTTAGAAGGCAGAGAACGGGAAAATCAATTAGAAAATTATCAAATCTTAAAGCAAAAACTGGGTGCAGGAGGCGCAGCAAAAAGAACAGCCACCGCCATAGTTCATACACTCAAGTCCCATAAATAAATTGTATCTTAGAAATTAAAGCCACTTTACAAATGCTTTAAACACTAATATAAACTCCTGTTTATTAAAGGCAATTCCCCGCTATTTTACCAAAAAAACCTAGTGACCATTAGGAACTATGTTTTTTAAACAATCTGCTCATCTATTATTATTCCTCCTAGGATATAGCCTAGGAATATTCACTATTTACAAAGGCTCAATTCCTTTATTCACTGGTAATACCCTAATAATAAGCCTTGCTGTCTGTACTATTTTATTGGCCTATTTCACCAAAACAAGGACCCACCTATTTTGGGTTTTCTGCTTTTTAGCAGCATTTTTAATAGGAAGTCTGCGCATGGAAATGCATCCGAGTCAAAGGCTTTTCAAAATGCTACAGCATGAAGGGAAACAAAAAAACACCCGAGAGACCATTAACCCATTTTCTCTTGAGCTTGACGAAAATAAACCCCAATATTATCAATTCGTTATTGAATCACTGCTAAAAAGCAATGGGAAGCAGTACAGGTATGTGGCCAAAATTCATCCTATACAAATTAAGGACTGCACGGCTTTAATTAACAATCATACTAAAACCAACCCTATAAAAGAGGTGAAAGTATTGCTCTCTCATGCCAAGGACTCCTTGAAAAAAGCCTTGAAAGAAGGTCAGGTCGGTATTGCTAAGGGATATTTAAACATTCCAAGCGAAACGCAATTACCGAGAGGATTTAGTTATAAAAACTACCTCAGGACCCAAGATATTCATTTCTCCTTTTACATGAGCCATTGGAAAAAAATAGAAACCGCAAACACTAAACACACTTTTAAGTACCACTCTCTGATTGCAGAGAGAAAAAGTAAAATTCTAGAGAAATTACAAACAACTAGTTTAGATTCCGCTGTAATCCAAGTGTATAGCGCATTGGTTTTTGGTGAGAAAACAACGCTAAATCCAGACTTACGAGTGGCATACCAAAATGCAGGGGCTGCACATATTTTAGCCATATCTGGTCTACATATAGGAATGATTTCAGCTATGCTGTTGTTTTTTTTAGCTCCATTTCAAAGACTAGCTGGGGGTAAAATACTCTCTAGTATACTGCTCTTATTTGGTTTGTGGACCTATGCAATATTTTCAGGAAGCGCTCCCTCTGTCGTAAGGGCTGTTTCTATGTTTAGCTTCTTGTCTATTGCTTGGATTTTTAATAGGCCCATGTTTTCTCTGCATTACCTCGCCATTTCATTTTTCTTTATGCTGTTGTGGAATCCATTGGTGCTTTTCTCTTTGGGCTTTGTAATGAGTTATGCAGCAGTCGCTAGTATTCTTTTAGGAATGCCCCTCATAGAATCATTGGGTGTTCCCAAAAACAAATATGTCAAAAAGGTATGGCAACTTTCGAGCATCAGCCTTTTGGCGCAATTTGGGGTATTAGGGCCCTCATTATTTTCATTTCATCAATTTCCCTTGTTGTTTCTAGCCACCAATCTTTTAATTATTCCTTGGATAGGCATACTGCTTGGCCTGGGGATTTTTACTGGAATCTGGTGGGCATTTTCTAGCCCGCCCAACCTATTGTTAAACGTCTTAAACAAGGGCTTTCTAATCTTAAATAATACGGTGGAATGGATCGGTGCCCAGGATCAGTGGATACTCAAAAATATTTACTTTCCGACTAGTTACCTTTGGGCTTTATTACTTTTAACTCTGGGATTTTTAATATGGCAGCTCCAAAAATACCGTAAGCCAAAAAGCTGGCGCTATTTCTTATGGGCCACACTGATTTTTCAAAGTATTGTACTGGTCCAAAAAATATATGACCATAAGACCAATGAGCACTACATCATAAAATCCTATGGGCAAATCACGCTGCTGTCTATTGATCATAAAACCATGCATTACTTTGGTGAGAAGTCTTTGGACAAAAACACCATAAACAGCTTCAAAAACAATTATGGCATTCATGAAATAATTCATAAAGAAAGGGCAGATAACTATCAATTGGGGCCATTTAAAATTGTATTCCCAAAAATAAAAAACCACATCAAAGGCCCAATAAGTCATGTCCTTATAGATTCGAGTACTCGGGTATACCCGTCGCATTTTAATCCCGATCAACTTGTAAATACCAGGGTCATTACCAGTGGATTTTACCCTACCAAAGAGATGAATACTTGGAAGAAATGGGCGCAAAAAAATGGGCGCCTAATCTGGAAGATAGACACCCAAGGTTTTTATGATTTTAAAAGAGATATAAGACCTTAAATAAGCGAAGCCCTAATACAGGAGCCTAGTTGTATTTTAGTGCACATTACCCATCAGTTTCTTAATAAACGGAGACGCGATTAAAACCAATACCCCTGCTCCAATTGAATACATAGCGATTAATTCAAATCCGTCGGTATAGACCGTCAATGTTTCCAGGCCACCCACATTGGCATTGTCACTCTCCACTGCCAGTTCTTTACTAATAAAACCAACTACTTGGAAGGCATAGGCAGAAGACAAGAACCAAATTCCCATCATAAATGCCACAATTCTTTTTGGAGAAAGGTCCGTAATTTTTGAAAGCCCTACCGGAGACATAAACAATTCTCCAATAGACAACATAAAATACATGATCAATAAATAGCTAAAAGGAACCATTCCGTTCTCATCTGCTTGTAAGCCGCTAATAGAAAGAATATAAAAACTCAATCCCGCAAATAGAAGACCTAGACCAAATTTATAAGGGGTTCTTGGATTTCTTTTTGTCTTAGCCAAATACGCCCACATGAGTGAAATTGGAATGGCTAGAATAATAATGAACATGGAATTTAAGGAATTGGTTTGGGCCGCGTCCATGAGACTTAAATTCACATTTCTAGCAGCAAACAAAGTAATCACACTTCCTGACAGTTCGTGGAAACCCCAGAAAATAGTCATAAAAAAGGTGATTAAAATAGCCACTATTAATTTTTTACGCTCCTCAATAGTGGCATCTATCAAGACTTTAGCTAAGTAAAAAAGAATCACGATCCCTATACCCTTGAAAATAATGTTCACTAAGTTTTGGTCTCCCAAAATGGTTTCTCCATTCATAAAAGGACCATAGGAAGACAATAAAAAGGCAATCACTGGAGCCGCTAAAAAGGCCAATACAGGAATCATTTTCCCTTGAGAAACCCCGAGTAATGGTTTGTCAATGGCTTCTTGAGAAGGTGGCAGTCCCTCTGATCCAAAAACCTGTCTTTTAATCCCATTCCAAAAGAAAGCAAGACCTAATAACATCCCAAATCCTGCTAAGCCAAAGCCGTAATGCCATCCATAAGTGGCCGCCAACCATCCACATAGAAGCGGAGCGACCCAGCCACCAATATTAATTCCCATATAAAAAATGGTGAAACCGGAATCTTTTCTCATATCGCCTTCCTTGTAAAGGGAGCCCACAAAAGTGGAAATATTGGGCTTAAAAAAACCGTTACCCACGACAATGAGTCCCAAGGCCAAATAAAAGGCATACGTATTATCTACTGCCAGGACAAAGTGCCCGAGAGACATGAGAACACCCCCAAGAAAAATAGATCTTCTAAGGCCCAATGTGGTGTCTGAAATCTTTCCGCCAATCACGGTAGAAGCATATACCAAAGAACCGTAAGAGGCATAGACTGCTGCAGCGGCTACATCTCGAGTGCTTAAGGCTTCAAATATTTTATTCACCATATAAAGGGTCAATAAGGCGCGCATTCCATAGAAACTAAAACGCTCCCAGAGTTCAGCGAAGAATAGGTAAAAAAGCCCCTGAGGGTGACCCAGAATGTCTTTTGGAGTTTGGCTAGGTGTAGTCATATAAGTAATGTATGTGTTAAAGGTTGTTTAAGATAAATTGGGTCATTTTAGTGTAGAGTTGCTCCCTGGTTTTCCCACCGTAAATACCGTGGTTTTTGTCAGGATATACCGCCCAATCAAATTGTTTGTTGGCCTGCACCAAGGCCTCTACCATTCTCATGGTATTTTGAAAATGCACATTGTCATCTGCAGAACCGTGTACTAATAATAACTTGCCTTTTAATCGATCCGCGTAGTTGAGCGGAGAATTTAAATCATATCCTTCTGGGTTTTCCTGTGGAGTTCTCATAAAACGCTCCGTATAAATAGTGTCATAAAACCTCCAAGAGGTTACAGGGGCCACAGAAATAGCCGTTTCAAACACCTCATTACCCTTTAAAATAGAATGCATGGCCATATCTCCTCCAAAGCTCCAGCCCCAAATTCCAGTACGGTTTTCATCTATATATGGAAGAGCAGACAATTGTTCTGCTGCAGCAATCTGGTCATCGCTCTCGTAACGCACCAATTGCAAGTAAGTAGATTTTTTAAAATCTCTTCCCTTAAATCCGGTACCCCTACCGTCCACACAAGCAATCACATAACCCCTAGACTGTAATAATTGGTACCAGTAATCATTACCGTTCATCCATGTATTGGTTACAGATTGTGATCCAGGACCGCTGTATTGAAACATTAAAAGCGGATACTTTTTAGAAGGATCAAAATCTGCCGGCTTAATCATCCACATATTGAGATCGTTTCCGTTTACGGAAATGGTAGAAAACTCTTTTGGGCTTATATTATAAGCTTCTAGTTTATCTAAAAGGGCTGTGTTATCTACAATGGTTTTTAACATTAAAGACTGTCCAGCATTGGTATCACGGACCCTTTTTTTAGGCACTGTGGTATTTAATGTGTAAGAAGGAGGTGTTGCTGCATTAGAATGTACATTAATAAAATAAGTAAAATCTGCAGAAAAACTGGCTCTGTTCACTCCGTCCTGCGCGGTCAAACGCGATACATTTTTACCGTTAATGCCTACCGAGTATACATCTCTATTAATAGAACCCATAGCGGTAGACTGAAAAAATATCTTTTTGCGTTTTTCATCATAGCCGTAATAAGAAGTTACCTCCCAATCTCCTGAGGTAAGTTGCCTCTTTTCTTTCCCACTTTTGTCGTGTAAGTAAAGATGGTTATAGCCATCTTTTTCAGAGCTCCAAATAAAACTGTCGTCTGCTAAAAAAGTAAGGTTGTCATTCACGTCTACATAGGCAGCGTCTCTTTCCGTGTGCAAGACAGAAAGGGCTCCACTGCGCTTATTATACTCATATAAAACAAGCTCATTTTGGTGTCTGTTAAAGGTTTGAAACGCCAACTCGTCTGGATTATTTTTCCACATAATTCGGGGAATATAATAAGCTTCTACAGGGATTTTAACTGTTTTTGCTCCCTTCAACTCAATGAGATGTAAGCTTACTTTTGCATTATTCTCTCCAGCCTTAGGGTACTTAAAAGTCTGCAATGTTGGGTATAAATCTTCTCCGTAAATAGGCATAGAATACTCTGGCACTTCCGTTTCGTCGAATCTCAAGAATGCAATATGGGTCCCTTCTGGGCTCCATTCAAAAGCACGAACAAAACCAAACTCCTCCTCGTAAACCCAGTCTGTAATTCCGTTAATAATACGATTCTTTTCACCGTCAAAAGTAAGTTGCTCCGTTTGCTTAGTTTTTAAATCAAACAGATAGATATTGTTTTTGTATCCATAGGCTACTTTGGAGCCGTCAGGTGATAAACTGGGTTCTTGAACGGCAACATCGGCTATTTTAATTAAAGACTTGTCATTGAAGTCATACACAAAATAAGATCCTAGGGTAGACCTTCTGTAAATGGGTTTTAAATCCGTAGCCAAGAGTACTTTTGATTCGTCTGCGCTAAAAGTGTAGGAACTCATATATGAAATACCATCCAAGTCTTCTGTAGACAATAAAGTAGCCGTTTTCTCCAGCGTTTCATATTCGTATAAATCAATGGTTTGGACCTTATTTACGCGGTCATAGTTCAATAAGGTATACTGTGTGCCATTGTTTCTAGACCGGAGGACATCCATCCCTTCTGTTCTAAAAGTTCCATCGTAAATAGCCGCTACACTCACTTCTTTATCTTGGGCTAAAACGGCATTTATGGCCAAAAGGCCGATGCCTAAAAGTAAAAATAATTTTTTCATATAATTCAATTCAAACCAGGTCCTAAGGCCCGTATTTTTGTAATAAAGCTCCTAAAAATAAGATTTTAATACGAGAATCTTTAAAGAATCTACAAATAGGTCATAAAATGGGATTTAACTATCTTAGCGGGACAAAAAAATAATCTATGTCTACACCCATTCAAGGATTTTCAAAACTATCTAAAGAAGAAAAAATAGACTGGGTATCTCAAACTTTCACCCAAGGGGATCCTGAAACAAAATCCCTACTCACCCAATACTGGCATGAAGACAAGGACTTGCAAAAATTACATGACGAATTTATAGAAAACACCCTTAGTAATTTTTATGTACCTCTTGGAATTGCGCCAAACTTTTTAATTAACGATCATCTTTATGCTATACCAATGGCTATTGAAGAGAGTTCCGTGGTAGCAGCAGCAAGTAAAGCTGCTAAGTTCTGGGGAACCCGAGGCGGATTTAAAACCGAAGTTCTAGGTACTGAAAAAATAGGCCAAGTACACTTTTTCTTTAAAGGTGATCCCAAAAAATTAAAAACTTTTTTTGCCCATATAAAGCCCATTTTATTGGCAGACTGTGCCTCACTCACAGCGAATATGGAAAAGCGAGGAGGGGGAATTAGTAACTTATCGTTGAGAGACAAAACATCAGATTTGGCTCATTATTTTCAAATACATGCTGTATTTCAAACAGCAGACGCTATGGGTGCCAACTTCATCAATTCTTGTTTGGAGCAATTTGCCGCTACCTTAAAAAGAGAATCACAACAATACGACGGATTTTCAAAAGAAGAACAGTCTATAGAAGTGGTCATGAGCATTCTCTCTAATTATGTACCCAATTGTACTGTGAAGGCCACTGTATCTTGCCCTGTAGCAGATTTAGAAGGTATAGATGGGGCCTCCGGCGCTATTTTTGCTGAGAAAATGGTACAAGCGGTTGCTATTGCAAAGGCAGAGCCACATAGGGCTGTTACCCATAACAAAGGCATTATGAATGGCGTAGATGCAGTGGTTTTAGCAACGGGGAATGATTTTAGGGCTATTGAAGCTGGAGTACATGCTTATGCGGCAAAAGACGGCCAATATTCTAGCCTCACCCATGCAAGTATTGAAAATGGTGTTTTCAGCTTTTGGATAGAACTGCCTTTGGCCTTAGGAACCGTAGGCGGTTTAACTAATTTACACCCATTGGTGAAGTGGTCTTTGGCTGTCTTACAAAAACCCTCTGCAGAAAGGCTTATGGAGATTGTAGCCGTGGCTGGACTTGCTCAAAATTTCGCAGCCTTACATTCTTTAGTGACCAGTGGGATTCAAAAAGGTCATATGAAAATGCACCTGCTTAACATACTTAACCAACTTGGGGCTACTGCCCAAGAAAAAGAACAATTAGTAGCGTATTTTAAAGAGCAAACAGCTACACATAGTCTGGTGGTTAGTAGTTTTGAGGCCTTGAGAAAAAATGGTCACTTATGAAAACATTAGCTAATACCAAAGCCCTGCCAAGTAATGCAAAACGTTTTTACAGCCATGGCAAACTACTACTCACTAGTGAGTATTTGGTGCTAGATGGTGCAGAGGCTGTGGCAATTCCTTGTCGCTTTGGACAGGATTTATGTTTAGAAGACCACGAAAATAACACCATAGATTGGAAAGCTTATACCCATGAAAAGACCCTCTGGGGAGATTTTAGCTTTCCTATAGCAGCGCTGAACAATTCCATGAATGCCCAGCCAAAAAACGAAAAGGACTTTCTTATAAAGTTGTTACAAATAGCTAAAAAATTAAATCCCTCATTTTTAAAAGATAGTACTGGATGCTCCGTTAGTACCCATTTAGAATTCCCTAGAGACTGGGGACTAGGCAGTTCCTCTACCCTTATTTACAATGTAGCGCAGTGGGCGGCAGTAGACCCTTTTAAACTACTTGAACTTAGTATGGGTGGCTCTGGATATGATATTGCTTGTGCAGCCGCCAAAAAACCTATTAGTTATAGGAGAAACACTAAAATACATTCACTACAAATTCAGGAAATTAACCTAGAGGCAGTCCTTCTAAAAGAAGCGGTATTTATACACTTGAATCAAAAACAAGACAGCAGGGCGGGAATAAATACCTATTCAAAACAAAAGGCAGCAAATGCGTTTTCAATAATGGAGGCCATTGAGCAGATTAATATACTCAGTAGGTCACTTCTTAACGCTAAAGATGCAAAAACTCTCATGACTTGTATGGAAGCTCACGAAGCTTTTATAGGAAACATTATCCAAACAACTCCTGTTAAAGAATACCTTTTTAAAGACTATCCAGGTGCTGTTAAAAGTTTAGGGGCTTGGGGAGGAGATTTTATCATGGCAGTCTCTGAACAATTGAACCCTATTGAAACAAAGGAATACTTTTTTAATAAAGGATATACTACCAGTTTTTACTATACTGAAATGGTCCTGTAATTTCGCTAAAGTGCACATTAAAAAAAAAGGCGGCCTTTCGGCCGCCTTTTTTAAGATACTATAAAGAGTAATATTAATAAAATACAGCTCTATTGTCTTCAATAGTTGCCGTTTCTTTTAAGGCATTATAACTACTGAAAAATATACTGTTTTGCGTTCCTGCTTTAAGCGCTTCTGCGTAGGTAGCATAGCTATCCAATACAGTCGCTTCCTGTTTTTTGTTAAGTTGCACTAAGAAAACGCCTGTTTCACCTACTAAAAGTGAAGAAGTAGCACCTTCAGATAAGTTAAATGCTTTTCCTACTATAAAAGCCTCCCTACCAGCTCCAGGGATAATTGGGCTCTTTACACTTAATGCAGAAGCTGTTTCTACAGACTGACCAGAAGCCGCAGCAAAAGCTTCTAGTGTATTAGCTCCTTTATTATCAATGATCCATTTCGCTTTCTTCTCTTTTCTCAAGATTGGCAGCACTGATGCAGAAGCATCTGCTACTGTCATGGTTCCTGAACGATATCTAGCAGTAAGCTGAACAATGGCATAGCCATTATTTACATTAAATCTTTTAATCGCGCCTAAATCTGTGTCTTCGTTAAATGCCCACTGAACTACGGATCTTTGTGCACCAAGACCTGGAAGGTTTTCATCCATGGCTAATAACTTGTTGACACTTCTAACGTCAAAATTTCCTTCTTTAGCAATAGCCACATATTCTTTTGGATTTTCAGTAACATCCATTTCAAACTTGGTCGCTTGAGTGAAAATCGTGTTAATGGTTTGCTCAGAAGGAGTAATATCTCTACTCAAGGTAGCGATCTGGTAAATATCTTGTTTGTCGTCTACCCTCACAATATGGAAACCAAATTCAGTCTCAACCAATCCAATAGCGTCTACTCTATTTGAAAAAACAAAATCATTAAATTTTGGCGTCATTTCTCCTTCTTGAAAAAAGCCTAAATCTCCACCTCTAGAAGCTGTAGGACCATCTGAGTTATCTCTAGCCAATTCAGCAAAAACAGTATTTGATTTTTTAGCCTCTACAAGCAATCTATTAGCTTCTTTTCTAGCTGCTTCTTTTGTTCTTGTTACAGAGGGACTAACACGCTCAGCGCCCACATAAGAAATTAAAATATGTGATGCTTTTACTGCACCATTCTTTTTCTTGGCAACTAATTTGGATACATTGTAAGCATTATTCTCTTTGTAAGGCCCAAAAATTTCACCAGGACTTAAAGTGATAATAGAGTCTCTAAAAGTGGTTACTATTTCATTCTTAGTCCTAAAAATAGTATCGTATGTACTGTCTGAATTACGTTCTAAAAACGCCCCTAGATCTGTTGTATTTATAAAACCAGCTACTTTCTCTGTGTTAGCTGTATTTTCATTGTACTCCTCTGTATCTGACAACAAACCTACTATAGCATCTTTTACAGCCTGCTCGTCTTCTTTAGAGGCTTTCTCCTCGAAGTAAACCAAACGAATATCTCTAGCTGGTTCTTGCTTAAATAAGGCTGGATTTTTGCTAATGTAAGATTCAATCTCTCCTGCAGTTACTGTAATAGTGGTATCTGGAACAGCTGAAAAAGGCATTCTTACATATGAAATATCTACTTTGTCATTGGCTAATTTATAATCAAATTTACCTTCTTCTAAAGTAGTTCCAACCCCAGCTTTAACTAAGTTAAAATACATTTGCTCTTTAGCAGACTGAATAATGGCTAATTCATCTTGCAACCAAAGAGAATATCTGTAAGGGTTATTGGCTTTCCAATCTGCAACTGCAGCAATAAATAAAGATTCACTAAAAATACCATTCTCATCTTGAAACTCAGGTTGGTTTGAATAAGATGGGGTGTTTTTAATAAAATTCATGATCTGATCCCCTTCTACTGAAATACCCAAATCTTCAATTTCTTGATTTAGCAAGTTCGACCTCAAAACAGTATTCCAAACTTGGTTCACCAATTGAACAGTTGTAGCCTGGCTGCCTGCCCTTTGAGCGGCAACTTCTAGCTTTTGACGAAAATCATCTATAGAAATTTCTTCCCCATTAACACTTCCAATAGCTGAGCCTCCCATAGGAGATCCGCTTCCGCTGTTGGTAAATACTCCCGAAATTACAAAAGCAAATAAAGCCAATCCAATGATAAGGATCAACACCGTGGTTCTCTGTCTTATTTTTTCTAATACTGCCATTTTCTAAATATCTTTTAATCAGTTGGCGAAAATACCATTTTCTTTTTAAATTTTATTCGCTTCTTCTAATTTTTAAACTTTTAAAAAGCGCTTTATTCCTTTTCTAGCACCTCTAATGAAACCAAATCTATTTTATTGCCCGAAACCTCTAAAATAGTAAAACAATAAATGCCTGTAGTAATACTCTGATTTAATGCGGGAATCTCCCCTGTCTCGTGTACAATTAAACCGCCTAGGGTGCCGTATTCATCACGCTCTTCAAGATTTAAATTATAGGTTTCATTCAGGTAATCTACTTCTAATCTAGCTGAAAATTTATAGGTATTGTCGGACAATTGTTCCTCAATCAAATCAGTGCTGTCGTGCTCGTCTTCTATTTCTCCAAACAATTCTTCTACAATATCTTCCACCGTAACCATTCCCGAAGTTCCTCCATATTCATCTAGTACAATAGCAATACTTTTTCTCTTTTTAGTAAGCACATTCAATATGTCATTGATCAACATAGTCTCTGGCACATACTCAATAGGTAAAAGCATACTTTTGATAGTTTCTGGCTTTTTAAAAAGCTCATAGGAATGCACATAACCAATAATATTATCTATAGTGTCTTTATAAATCAGCAATTTAGAGAATCCAGTTTCTGTAAAAATTTTTACTAAATTTTTAGGACTCTCATGTATTTCTACTGCACATAAATCTGTTCTAGGCACCATTACATCTCTGGCCTTTACTCCAGAAAACTCTAAAGCATTTTGGAATATTTGAATTTCAGAGTCTACCTCATCTTCTGTTGCTACAGCCTCCATTTGCTCTGTAATATAATCACCAATTTCCAATTTGCTAAAGGCTAATGGAACGGAATCTCCCGATGTTTTAAAAAGTAATTTAAGAATCAAATCTGAAATAAAAATCACAAAATTAGACACTTGTGAAAAAATCAAATAAAACACATAGGCTGGCAGCGCTAGGGCTTTAATGAGTGTATTAGCATAGATTTGAAACAGCACTTTAGGTAGGAATTCTGCTGTAAGTAAAATAATCAAAGTAGATATAACTGTTTGTGTAAGCAAACTAAAATCTGTAAATAACAAGCTTAATACGGGGCTTCTTACAGGAGCCCATTTTTCAAAAAACCCCATCAGTAAATCACCCATAAACAATCCATAAATAACCAAGGCCACATTATTACCAATAAGCATAGTAGCAATGAATTTGGAGGGCCTTTTGGTGAGTCTGGTCAGGATTTTAGACAGAAAACCTTCTTGTTTTTTTTCTATCTCAATATGAATTTTATTCGCAGAAATAAATGCAATCTCCATACCAGAAAAAAAGGCTGAAAAAAAGAGTGATAGTACAATAATTATAAGGTCTAGGTCCACTATTTTTTGTTTTCGTTTTGCCTTTTTTCAAATTTCAACCTATAACTCCTTCTAAAGAAGAACATTCCAATTGAAACCACTCCAAAAAGCAAGAAAATGCCTATTTCCTCAAGGGAACTACCCCATAGCTTTATCACTTTAACTAAAGAGAAAATAGCCACTATCAAGTATAGGTATTCGGTATATTTTAAAATTCTAATCATCGCTTTCTGTATCTTTAATGGTCATATACCCAAACGTTTTATGGGCATTTAAAAAACTAAAATCTCTATTAAAGTCCATCCCTTTCCCATCCATAATGGTTTGGTTTTCAGGATTAGTATAGGTGAATTTTTCTTCGGTAAAAATCCATTCTCCTAATTGATCATAATACAATTGTGGGGTTTTTAATTGCTTCCCATCATGTGTTGTTATCACAACATTACCTCTCAAATCTATTACATTTGTAGTAGAATAAATAATCCCGTAATCAGATTTAACCACACTTTTCTTACCGTCTAAATCAAACACTTCCAAAACAAGTCCTTCTGGAAAGGTTCTATATGGAAATGCTAAATGTTGATAATCCAAGCTTTTAGCACTTCTCAAAATGGCTGTAAGTCTGGCGTCTTTTTTTAACGCTCCCCCCATGGCCACCTCCATTGGTATTTCTGAAATTTCCGGGGTTTCTGTATAGTACAAAACAAAATTTTCTGCTATTCCCTGAGGAGACACTTTTGGGTCTTCAAAAACAACTGCTGATTGATTTGAATCACAACTAAAAAAAAGTATTGCCGTTACAAATGTAATGGCAATACTTTTTAAATATTTTAAGTTTTCTATACGTTTCATTACAGGTTTGGCACCGCTACGCTACCACCAACCCAACAGTTAAAAGTAACTGATTTTCCCGCCAATCCTGAAGAGAAAATATCTGTTTTGGATGGAGCTAATGCCATATAACGCTCAATTGTTTGGTTCGCTCTACTTCTTAGTGACAAGTCTACACGAGCAGCTTTTTTAGCCACCTCTGCAGCCTTCCAATAAATGGCTCTTTTCTCAAAAGTAGTACTACCGCATTCGTTAGCAGAATCTGCGTACAGGCCAGCTATAAGCAGATAAGCTTTCCCCATTGAAGGATTGTTGTCAATAGATTTCTGAGCATAATTTCTAGCTAAACTCTTGTTGCCCTTCTTGTAAATTGTAGCAATCTTATAAAGAATATTGGCCTTCTTTTTATTGTCAGACTCTAAGCTAACTGCTTTATTAAAGTCTGCTACAGCACCTTGGCTATTTCTAGCATTCATTTTCAACAGTCCCAAATAGAAATAAGTATCTGAAGTTGGGTCTAATGCGTTTTGAGCTTCTACCAATTTAACAAATAATGGGTCCTCAGTACACTCTTTACTATACATTCTACCTACGGCAGATTTAACCCATTTTATATCTGTCTTCTTTTCTTCAAAATTCTTCTCGTAAAGTGGAATTAGGTTTTCACAATTGGCTAAATTTCCAAGCTTAGAATCTATACTCTCACTGATTTTAACAAAAGTCTCAGATTTACGCTCTGCAATAGACAACTGTCTTTTTTCTCTAGAAGACATAGTTCCGGCATCTTCCTTGGCTTGCAATTTGTTAACCATTTGGTTCAAAGTCTCCACCTCTTCATCGATTTTAGCACCAACTTGATCGTAAGTGTCAAATACTGCGTCTAAATCTTTTATTCCAGCAGCATTCAAGTCTACTAGATAGGAAAAATACACATAAAGCGCTTTAGCATTAGTGAAGTGAACACGATCTTGGTTAAATGCTTGGTCTAAAATCGAAAAAACCTCTTCTGTTGTGGCAATTTTCTCATCATTTTTCAACATTGCTTGATCAATAAGCATATCTGCCAAAGCCTCTCTTTCTGGGAAAATCTCTCTGTATTTTGGATACAAAGCAAGCAACTGATCTATAAAAGATTTCTTTTCCTCTCCTGCACTGTTTTCAATTTTATACTTTAAAATTCTTTCTCCATACACGAAGTTAGCCGGATTTAATTCAGGACAAGCTTCATAAACGACCTTCCATGGCTCGTAGGCTGAATCGTAGTTTTTTACTTTTACAAATTCCGAGTAGATAGATAAATTGGTCGCACAATCTTGCGCTTGTAATTTAAAAACGCCAACGAAACCAATTAGGGCTATGGTCAATATGTGCAGTTTCTTTTTCATGATGCTAGTATATATTGTATTTAATTATAAAAATAAGGGCTAAAAATAATTAATTTATTTTTCTTTTCAAGAACCATCTGTCATTTAATGAGAGTCCAACACGAATACTTAGGTAGTTTTCTTTAATTAAACCAGCCTTTGCCGTGCCTAAAGCACCCATTTCAATCCCGATGTTCAAATTAGAAAAAGTGCCCCCCATGGGAAGACCAACACCAATATTTGTGCCAAAATCCTTGATAGCCTGATTATTTACTTCCATTCCAGTATTGACTAATCTAATTCCAAAGCGATAAGTGGCTCTTTTGAAAAAAGATGCGAATGGAGCAAAATCTGGCACATAATAACCACCCACCCTAAGGGTAGATGCGTCAGAGTAAACCACATTTGATTGGTTTAGAAAAGCACTGCTAAAACTACTCATCTCTTGAAGAGAATAAGAGGCTCCAACAAGCCATTTTTTGTTTTCTCCAATTCCAAGACCTAAAGTTGTCATAGAAGGGATTTCAATGATATTGTTTTTTAAATTAGACGCCTCCAAGTCTAATTCAGAGACTTCTAACTCTGACCCATTCACTAATGAGAGTGATCCCACTTCCTGCGTATTACTTGCTTTTAAGTCCAATCCTGTGGTGTGTACAAAAGAAGTGTACAAAGTCAGTTTATCTGTAATATTTGGGGTGTAATTGGCCGCTAATTGGAAATTAAAACCGTTCATTCTTGACGTTCTCCTATCTATGGTTCCAAACAATACAGAACTTAAAGATTGGACTCTTTCTTTATTCACCGTTCCAAAATTAGCAAAGGCAGAAGCACCTACCGTAAGGTTTTTAATAGGTGCTGCACCCAATGAAAAATATATTTTACTCAGTCCTCCGTCTCCAGAAAAAACGTTTGTAATTGTTTCCCCATCTGCATTTTCAGCACTAGAATTTAAAATATACCCCATGGAACTAACAGGGGTAATTCCAAAGCCAATCCCAATATTTTTAGCTATAGGCATAGCTACAGACAAATAATCAATTGCAGTTAAAGCAGTGCTTTTTTCTTGGGTATCTGAAGTCAAGTCCATTCTTCGATGAGAAAGACCCACAGTGTAAGTGGTTAGCTTCAAAAGACCATAAGAGGCAGGGTTCTGAAGATTTAAATGAATTGAATCTCCATAAATACTCAACCCTCCCATAGCATTATTTTCCACTGTATTGGCGGGATTAAAAGTACCTAATCCAAAGTATGAATAAGGAGAAACCGTACCATCCTGGGCATTGGTTTTTATGAATAAGCAAACAACAAGGGTAAAGAATAACTTTTTAAACATCTAAAACGTGTTATAATCAAGCAATTGGCGCAAGCCTTGTACCAGAAAATTAGAATGGGCAAATATGGTATTTTTTAGTCGTTTAGACAAGAATTGAGCGTCTCCGCCTGTTAAAATAAGTGTTAAATCTTCATGCGTACGTCCTAAACTGCTTTGCCAACCTTCTATTTCAAAGACTAATCCGTTAACAGCCCCAGCTAAAATACTGCTCTGAGTATTGGCACCAAGTGCAATAAATTCCTCTTTCAAAGTAACCAAGGGTAATTTATTGGTATGTTCATGCATGGCTTTAAAACGCATTTGTAAGCCTGGTGAAATAGCGCCACCCCGGTAGATTCCATCTGATGAAATAAAATCGTATGTCACACAACTGCCCGCGTCTACCACTAAACAGTTCTTCCCGGGATACATAAATACTGTTGCAGCAACCAAACCAATCCTATCTGCTCCAAGAGTTTCAGGAGTCTCATACCTGTTTTCAAATGGGAGTCGCATTTCACTATTCACTTCCAAAAGAATTGTTTTTTCTTTCAGAAAAAGTTGTATTTGTGGTTCAATACTAACAACAGAGCATAAAATAGTTTGCTTTATCTCTGGAAAATCAAAAAACAAATCAATCAGTACTAGATGCATCTCCCCTAGCTCGAATTGAGCCCTAAACACCTCATTTTCTTGCCTATAGATCACTAACTTACCTAGGGTATTTCCTATGTCTAACACTAGTTTCATGCTACAAAGATGTGAAATCTAAAAAAACAATTGCCTTTTTTTCTCTTTTTGTTTGTATATCCTAAATTAGAAATTATATTTGCATCCGCTTAATAGCATGGTGCCTTAGCTCAGTTGGTAGAGCAATGGACTGAAAATCCATGTGTCCCTGGTTCGATTCCTGGAGGCACCACTTAAAGCACAAAACCCACTCTTAGGAGTGGGTTTTTTATTTTTAACAAAGGGGCTAAAGGAACAGCGAAGCCTGTAAAGGTGCAAGGGCTCTAATGGAAAGGAGCGAAACTTGTGGCGGAGCTATTTTTAAGTGCATATGCAACAAAACACCCTAATTCAATTTAATCTGAGTTAAAAAACAATAACTTCAACAGATGAAAAATACTTTTTTACTGTTGATTGGTTTCCTCCTACTTTTTGGTTGTGCGAACAAGACAACGGAAGCTAAAAACAACACCTCTTCTAATAATATGAATGAAAGCTTGCGTCATATTGTACTGTTTAAATTTAAAGCGTCTTCTGAGGCGGTTGATATTCAGAAAATAGAGGACGCCTTTATCGCTTTACCCACTAAAATAAAAGAAATAAAGGATTTTGAATGGGGATTAAACAACAGTACCGAAGGATTAGACAAAGGCTTTACCCATTGCTTTTTTGTGACTTTTGAAAGTGAAGCGGACAGGGCTGCTTACCTTCCTCACCCTGACCATTTGGCTTTTGTAGCCTTGTTAGATGGGCATGTGGAAGATGTTTTGGTGCTGGATTATTGGTCTAAATAATTTATCTGCTACAAATTATTCGGGTAAAAACACCTCGTTAAGCATCGGCCAGAGGCCAAAAAAAACCCCTTAAAAGCGCAAGAGCGCATAGCCTTTGAGTTGATAGGTGGTGAGTACTGTGAGCGCAGAAGTGGCCATCTCTAGCCCTGGCGCCAACTCCTTTGGGGCAATTTTTCTTTTAAACATTGACTGTGAACAAACGACAATTTTTACACCCTGAGCCAACAGTTGTTCAAATAATAAACTGTGCGGGTTGGCTATACCGTATCGTTTGGCATATGCCTGGTCGTTCATTACAGACCATATGGCGGAACCGTGAATGGCTACAACCACATTGAGATGTTCTGGGGGAACACCTCCCATTACATGAAGATTCATGAGTCGCGCTAGATTATTTAAAGCGAAAAAAACTTGACTTTTATCTTCGTCTCCTGTAGCGACGTCTACCACAATATTATACACCATATCGGGGTCTGGCTTTTCAGTGGCCATGGGTGCGTCACCAATGGTTCCAAAATCCGAAATAATAGGGTTCACCAAGGTTTGCCCATATAATAGTCCCGAGAACAAAACAAAGAAGATAATGTGTAAATGGTTTTTCATGGGGTAATTCATTGGTCTTTATTTTTTTATATTTGAGTGAAGTTAGTTAAAAACAACTATTTTGTTTTATGAAAAAACCCATATTAACTAAAAACACCAAACGATTACTGATCTTAGGTATCCTTAAAAAAGTAGGTTTAGTGCTTTGGTTTTGGTACTTCTAAACCTACTCAGCACCCCAAATACTTTGAATTGGTGTGATTTTCAATCCTTTATAAGTGCATTTTTCTGGCCCTTTATTTTCGATTTTTAATTGATTAAAAGCAAGGTTATTAAAAAACTGCGCCGTCATGACTTTTTGGCCGTTGTTCATGAAAATCTCTACAGAAGACTGGTCTAAAAATATAGTTACTGGAATATCTCTATGGGGCAAATCTCCAATAGGTCCTGTCTGAATGGTTTTAAAATCTTCTTGAAAATCTACCAATCCACTGGCGCTCCTGTCTATGGACATCTGCTGGTTTTCAGGATCTAAGTGAATACTCAAGTGCTCCTGCTTTTGATTGACAAATGAGAGACTCATGTCAGATCCATCCCAAATGAAATCTATTTTAGATTGATTGAGGTCTTCTGAATAAGTAACTATACTTTGGCCAGCGGCTATGGAAACATCTTTTCCCTCATTGTCATTCCCTAAAGCATTCCATGCCGGGGCGGGTGTGCTAAACAACGTAGGAACCCCTTGAACGTCTTTTAGAGATAGGATCCTAGGTAATGTCATTGCACTGCGCCACCTTTCTGTGGGGGTATTTTGAGCGTAGAGCCAATTGCTCATCCAGCCAATAAATAATCTAGAACCATCTGGGGTGTGGTTATATGTCACACCGGCATAATTATCAGTGCCCCAGTCTACCCATTGGTCTTCTTTTTGGTCAGAGACAAATGTTTTACCATCAAAATCTCCTACAAAATACTGTGTGCCACTACCTCCATTGGGAGCGCCTGGGTTAATGCTAATAAACAACACCCACTTTTCTGTTCCTGTGGCTTGATCTGTAAATGAAAACAAGTCTGGGCACTCCCAAACACCACCGTGAGCCCCTTGGTTTTTTCCAAATTCACTTTGTTTTTCCCAATCAATTAGGTTGTTTGATCCCCATATTTGCAAATGGTCTCCAGCTACCAAAAGCATGGACCAAGCATTGGTTTTTTCATTCCAAAATACTTTGGGATCTCTAAAATCTTTTATCCCTGGATTTCCTATTACTGGGTTTTCAGCATACATTTCCCAGCTATCGCCTCCATCTAGACTGTAGGCAATTCCTTGGGTTTGGTAATCTGTTTTTCCTGCCTTTTCTCCCTCCATGAGGTGGTAGGTAAAAATAGCGATCATAGCTGGATTTTCCTTGGTACCAAGACCTGAGGTATTCTCAAAATCTACCACGGCAGAACCGGAAAATATATACCCGTGTTGGTCCGGAAACAGCGCTATGGGCTTGTGTTCCCAATGCACTAAGTCTGTAGAGGTCGCGTGTCCCCAATGCATAGGTCCCCAAACAATGTCTTCTGGGTAGTACTGATAAAACAAATGATATACGCCCTTATAATACACCAAGCCATTGGGGTCATTCATCCATTTTTCTCTTGGGGTAAAGTGGTATTGAGGCCTGTGCGGCTCTTGGTATAAAGGGGTCTCGTAAGTTGCCATAGATTCTGTAGGGGTACTGCTATTTTTACAGCTACCCAAAACTAAAAAAAGAAATAAGAAAATTGCTGAATTTCGCATGGTAATAAATTGTTTTTGCTAAAATAGATTTTTTCTTAAACACCCTCCTATTAAATTACAGATTTACGACCTTAGCCCTTCAATACTTTTAAAAAACATGCCAGAGAACCTCTTAATTATATTTACTAAAAATCCGGTGCTTGGCCGTTGTAAAACAAGGTTAGCCAAAGGTATTGGCCCAGAAAATGCCCTTGCTGTCTACCGCATATTACTGCAACATACCACCAAAATTACTCGTAATTTAAAAGTAGATAAGGAAGTGTTTTACACAGATTTTATAGACCATGAAGACAATTGGGATTCCACTATTTACAAAAAAGAGCTTCAGCGCCCTGGAGATCTGGGCCAAAAAATGCAAGCTGCATTTGAAGCGGGATTTAAAAAAGGGTATCAAAAAATAGTGCTGATTGGAACAGATTTAATCACTTTAGAGGCCAGTGATATTCAAAAGGCTTTTGAGGCACTTGACAGCAATACGGTGGTTTTTGGTCCAGCCCAAGACGGCGGATACTACCTCATTGGTCTCACCCAAATGAAACCTGAGTTATTTAAAAATATTCCCTGGAGCACCGCAGAGGTACTTACTAGGAGTCTTGAAAAAATAGACGACACTTACCAATTGCTTCAAATAAAAAATGATATAGATACGGTAGAAGACCTAGCGGAAATTCCTGTATTTTTACCTTTTATCCCTTTATTATGATACCAAAGCACTTAGAAGAATCTATAGCCTATTTAAAAGAAAAAGGATTTGACCGTCCAGAAGTAGGCATTGTACTAGGAACAGGCTTAGGACAATTGGTCAATCATTTGGAAGAGCCCGTAGAGGCCCACTACAATCAAATTCCTTTTTTCCCGCTTGCCACGGTAGAGTTTCACTCCGGAAAATTACTGTTCGGAACCCTTGGGGGAAAAAAAGTAGTGGTCATGCAAGGTAGGTTTCACATTTATGAAGGCTATGACTTACAAGACGTCACTTACCCCGTTAGGGTCATGCACGGATTGGGAATTAAACATTTACTGATCTCGAACGCCTCAGGAGCCATTAACCTCAACTACAAAAAAGGTGAGATGATGCTCATTGAAGACCACTTAAACCTGCAAGGTGGCTCCCCACTAGCCTTTAAAAATGTCGGTGATTTTGGAGAGCGATTTGCAGACATGAGCGCACCCTATGATCCCAGTATGAGTAAAATCATAAAAGAGATAGCCACAGAAGAAAATATACCACTTCAAGAAGGGGTCTACGCCGCTGTAGTTGGCCCTCAACTAGAAACAAGGGCAGAGTATAGGATGCTAAAAACACTGGGAGCAGACGCTGTAGGAATGTCCACAGTCCCAGAGGTGATTGTTGCCAATCATTTAAAACTTCCTGTAGCAGCTATTTCAGTACTCACCGATGAATGCGATCCTCATCATTTAAAACCAGTGGACATTGCGGAGATTATTGCAATAGCTGGAACTACAGAACCCAAAATGATCACCCTATTCACCAAGCTTATAGAGCGCTTGTAATTTTAAAAATTAATTCGAATAATGACCATACAGGGATCTTAGGGTCTTTTCTGCTGGCTTATTTTGTGGAGTAAATCGATTGTTTTCAGGGCCACCAACCCCTTCTAAATACATGAACCATTTCCAAATAAACCCGCCTTGAAACCAATGCTGTGACCAAAAGGTGTCTATAATCGCCTGAAAAGCCCTTGACTGAGCTGCTAAATTGACCGCTTCTTTATTTTTGTCTACTAGCCAAGGTTTGGCTCCTAGGTAATCTACACTCCTATAGCCATACTCAGTAAACAACACCTTCTTATTGCAGCTCAAAGCCAATCCCTGTATTTTGCTATAATGAGGCTGCCAAGCCTGAACTAAAGTTTCATAAGAAGGGTCTCTCTCCTCTGACAAGGGAAAATAAGCGTCAATTCCAATGAAGTCTAGAGCGTCCCAAAAAAAAGTCTCCTCATACTCGTCCCAGTTGGCTGCATAGGTAAGCTTTCCTTTATACACGGCTCTGATCTCTTCAATGAGCGCTTTCCAAAAGGCGGGTCTAGCGCGAACAAACACTTTGAGCTCTGTGCCAATGCAAAAAAGCGGAATATTTAACTCCTGTGCCAAACGCGCAAAACGCAATATAAAGCAGCGGTATTGGTTTTCGAAAAGTACCCAATCTTCTGCAGTGCTCATTTTAATATGACCTGTGAATGCACCCTTTCGAATCCATATTTGGGGCTTTAACATGATTTGAATGCCCCCTTCACTTAGGGTCTCGTAATACTGTTGAATACCTGCTTCAGTCTCTCCGTACCACTGCCGATCAGGATCGTAATTGAGCTCAGGAGATGCTGTAGAGCGCATCATGGCAAAAGGCATTAGGGCTGCCCAATTGGCCTGTACCTCTTGAAATTGGGTCACATGAACAGCCTCTGCCTTTTCTCCAGAAGATACAAAACTGAGGCCATTTATTTTTGACTGGGAATGTAAAAACCCAACCCCAAAAATAGCGAATACAAAAAGTAGGATTTGGGAGCGATTCATGGCTTTTTTATTTTAAAAGTAGGATATTTACAGGAACAATTGGCGAACAACAACAGATTGAATCCTTAAAATTTAATTCAGGGATGCCGTATATATGGAACAAGTAGTCATTATAGGAAATGGAATCGCTGGAATTACAGCCGCCAGGCATATTAGAAAAAATTCCGATGCTGCAATTAGGGTTATTTCTTCAGAGAGCCCTCATTTCTTTTCTAGAACGGCGCTTATGTATGTATACATGGGCCATATGACTTTTGAACACACCAAACCCTATGAAGATTGGTTTTGGGAAAAGAATCGAATAGATCTCATTCAAGATCATGTAACCCAAATAGATACTGAAAACAAATTATTACAGTTAAAATCCTTAGATCCTATTCCCTATGACAAACTGATTATTGCCACAGGGTCCAAACCAAGATTCTTCCAGTGGCCCGGGCAAGAATTAAAAGGGGTACAAGGCCTCTATCACAAAAGAGATTTGGATCTTTTAGAAGCCAACGCCCCAAATGCGCAAGTCTGTAAAAGAGCTATTGTGGTTGGCGGTGGACTCATTGGAATTGAATTGGCAGAAATGCTACACAGCAGACACATCCCTGTGACTTTTTTAGTACGGGAACAAAATTTCTGGGAAGGGGTATTGCCTTCAAAAAACGCCCAATTACTCAACAAACACATCCTATCTCAGGGTATAGACCTAAGGCTGAATACCGAACTAAAAGAAGTTTTTGGAGAAAGCAACGGCAGGGTAAAATCAATACTTACAAACCATAATGAACACATTGATTGTGATCTTGTGGGCATAGCCACAGGAGTACAACCCAATATAGATTTCATAAAAGACAGCTCTATCCATACAGACAAGGGGGTCCTTGTAAATAAGTATTTAGAAACAAATATTCCGGGAATTTATGCTATTGGGGACTGTGCGCAACAAACGGAGGTAAGTGGGCAAAGAAAGCCCATTGAAACCGCGTGGTACACCGGAAGAATGATGGGCGAAACCCTTGCTCAAACCATATGTGGAAATAAAATCGCCTATAAACCAGGCCATTGGTTTAATTCTGCTAAATTTTTTGAGGTGGAATACCAAACCTACGGCTGGGTCAATTCAGACCACAGAAAACCGGAGTACGAGGCACATTTTCATTGGCAGCATACTACTGAAAATATAGCACTCTGTCTGGCATACCACAAAGACAGCCAAGTCTTATTGGGGGTAAACAGTTTTGGCATGAGGCTCAGGCATGTGGTGTTGGATGGCTGGCTCACAGAGCAAAGGACGCTTGAATATGTTTTGGCCCATTGGGCCGATGCGCTTTTTGATCCAGAATTCACTAAAAATCAACTCCCTGAGCTTTTGGACACCTACCAAAAAACGTTTGGCAAAACACTCCAGCCCCTGAAAAAAAATTGGTCACGAATTTTAAACCCCTTTAAAAAAAGTCTATGAGACGTGTTCAACAATTAGGTATTGTATTGTTTTTAATGGGGCTTTTTACCTTCAGCAGCACTGTTTTTGTCGGTCATTTTAGTCCGAACAAAGCACAGCTCACTACATTAATGGCAGAAAAGGGGATTACATCTAAGGTTTTTGAGTCCATTGCTATAGAGGCCCTCACAAACAGATCATTTAAAAACATAAACGAACTTAAAACTGCTTTGTCAGTGGTTGTTGAAAGCACTAACACCGTACACAGGGCGGCTTCAAAAAAGAAAGGGGCTACCAAAGCTGAAAGGAAGGAAGCCTATGGTTATATAATATACAGCAACCCAAAGGACTTGGCATTTGTTTTGGGAAAGGCATCGGCTAAAGGCCTAGTAGCAGAAAACAGCCTGCTATTTTTCTGGCTTAGTTTTGGACTAGGTGTTTTAGGCGCCCTTTTATTTATAGTCCCTCAAGTGATTACTGAAGGGCCTAAAGGGATCAAAAATAATGGTATTTATAAGCAGAGTAGCACCAGCAGAGGGCTTATTGCTTGGGGGGTGTTTGCTTATTTAGTCAGTTTTTATTTACTACTTTATTTTGCGCCTCATTACGCCATTCACTGGACGCTATTATTGGATCCCATTTCCTATGCGCTTAATGGGGGAGCTGCAAGCCATTGGTTTGTGTATGGGTTTATGTATTGTGTGGTCATGGTGGTGATGGCTATTCGGATGTATATTAAGTATAGACATGTGAATTATCAGCTTTTGAGAACGACCTCTGTACTGTTTTTTCAGATTGTTTTTGCATTTCTCATTCCAGAAATCATGACCCGCTTACAACTCCCTGCGACCGATTTTAAGAATGCCTTCCCCCTAGATTATGATTTCTTTTTTAGTTGGAACCTAAACAAACTTATAAATTCCGGCGGGTTTGGATTATTCATTCTGGTTTGGGGAATTGTACTAACCCTTGTGGTGGTTCCAGTAATGGTGTACTTTTTTGGAAAAAGATGGTACTGCTCTTGGGTTTGTGGCTGCGGTGGTTTAGCAGAAACCTTGGGAGATCCTTATAGACAACATTCCAGTAAGTCTCTTTTTTCATGGAAAGTAGAGCGTTGGTTGGTACATGGGGTATTGGTCTTTGCAGTGATCATGACAGCCGCTACACTCTACAGTTTTTTTACGGGTCATTCCAGCCTAATGGGTATTCGAACACAGTCCATTCAAAACACCTACAGTTTTTTAATAGGCGCTATTTTCGCCGGTGTTATTGGCACTGGATTCTACCCTATTTTCGGTAACAGGGTATGGTGTCGTTTTGGCTGTCCGCTTGCGGCTTATTTAGGCTTTGTGCAACGATTCAAATCCAGGTTTAGAATTACCACCAATGGAGGGCAATGCATTTCTTGTGGAAACTGCAGCACCTATTGTGAAATGGGTATAGATGTTCGGGCCTACGCTCAAAAAGGAGAAAATATTGTGCGCTCCAGTTGTGTAGGTTGCGGGGTCTGCTCTGCAGTGTGCCCTAGAGGTGTTTTAAAATTAGAGCAGGGACCTGAAGATGGAAGAATTAATCCAACAGAGATACTTCTAGGGAATGACGTTTCACTGATCGATTTGCTCCATAAAAAATAAAGCTTCTTATGTTTAAACAACCTAATTTTAAAGCGCTTTATGTTTTACTACTTCAGATGCAAAAATGTTAGGGTTCGCTCACTATAGTTTTGGATCCAAAAACCACAAATAAAATTTTATTTTAATGATCGTTAGTCTAAATATCTTTAAGCCATGACTTATCCTAAAATTATTGTGATTATTCCTGCCTATAACGAGGCCAAATCCATAGGTTTGGTTCTTGCTGAAATTCCTACTATAGTAAGTGAAGTCATTGTGGTGAATAATCGCTCTACAGATGAGACGGTAGCGGTAGCCAAAAAAGCAGGTGCTACCGTAATCACAGAAAACCAAATGGGTTATGGCCACGCCTGCCTAAAAGGAATGGGTTATGTGGCTGGCTTAGAAGTGCCCCCAGATATTATCGTTTTTTTAGATGGTGATTATTCAGATTACCCAGAAGAGCTATTGAATCTTGTAACGCCTATTATAGAAGAAGACCTAGACTTTGTAGTCGGTGCCCGCAAAAAAGCACTTAGAGAAGCAGGGAGTATGACACCGCAACAAGTATTTGGAAACGCCTTAGCTTGCACACTGATGAAGCTCATTTTTGGGGCTAGATTTACTGACTTAGGACCTTTTAGAGCCATAAAATACAAGCGATTATTAGACATGAATATGTCCGACACCACCTACGGTTGGACCGTAGAAATGCAACTAAAAGCACTTCGCAACCGTTTAAAATACAGAGAAATAGGAGTGAGATATAAAAAAAGAATTGGGGTCTCTAAGGTGTCAGGAACTGTAAAAGGCACTATATTTGCCGGCGTAAAGATTCTGGGTTGGATTTTTAAATACAGTTTCAAGTAATATGGAATACCCGTTAGCCTATCTGATTATATCCCTATATACACTCGCTTTACTGTTGGTATTCTTTTACAGTTTAGCACAACTCAATTTGCTATTTAACTACTTAAAACACAAAAAAAGTGGTACCCATGGCCTCTTGATAGATTTGAGCAAAAAAGAATTGGTGCCTTATGTGACTATTCAACTACCTATTTATAATGAAGCCTATGTGGTAGAGCGTTTGCTCGAAAACATAGCCTTAATGGAATACCCTAAGGATCGTCTGGAGATTCAAGTCCTAGATGACTCTACCGATGCATCTGTAGAAAAAACAGCCTCACTCATTAAAGGGCTTCAAGATACAGGCTTAGACATTGTGCATGTGAGAAGAACCAATAGAGAAGGGTATAAAGCAGGCGCACTTAAAGAAGGTCTTTCAGTGGCTAAAGGAAGTCTCATTGCTATATTCGACGCAGATTTCTTGCCTAAAAAAGACTGGTTACTGCAAACGGTCCCTCACTTTGGAAGTGAAGATATTGGGGTAGTGCAAACCAGATGGGGGCACATTAATAGAGATTACTCTATATTGACCAGAATTCAAGCCTTTGCCTTAGACGCCCATTTCACCCTAGAACAGGTGGGAAGAAATGCCCAAGGGCATTTTATTAATTTCAATGGTACCGCTGGAATTTGGAGAAAAGAATGTATTGTGGACGCTGGAAACTGGGAAGGAGACACTTTAACCGAGGATTTAGATCTTTCTTATAGGGCTCAATTAAAAAATTGGCGATTTAAATATTTAGAAGAAGTAGAGACTCCTGCTGAATTGCCTGTAGTCATAAGCGCTGCTCGTTCCCAACAATTTAGATGGAATAAAGGTGGGGCAGAAAATTTCAGAAAATCGGTGGGTAAGGTATTGCGTGCACCTCATTTAAATTGGAAAACCAAATTCCATGGGGTTATGCACCTCTTGAACTCTTCTATGTTCTTATGTGTTTTCACTGTAGCAGTTTTAAGCATCCCTATGATGTATATAAAAAGTATCTTTCCTGAATTGGCTTGGGTATTTGAAGTCACTAGTTTTTTCATTGTCAGTACCATTATCCTTTTTATTTGCTACTGGTTTACGTATAAAAACATTCAAGGTAAAGGAATAGAGCACTTTTTACAATACATTGGCTTATTCTTCACCTTCTTTTCAGTGGCATTAGGATTTTCACTACACAACTCATTGGCAGTTTTGGAGGGTCATACAGGGAAGCGCTCTGAATTTGTAAGAACACCAAAATTCAATATTAATTCCATTAAAGACTCTTGGAAGGGCAACCAATACTTATCCAAGAAAATTTCTCCCAATGTAATTTTGGAAGGATTTCTTATGTGCTATTTCTTTTACGGGATGTATATAGCTGTTCCTCTTAACGATTTTGGATTATTTCCTTTTCATTTTATGCTGTTTTTAGGCTTCGGATTTGTATTTTTCAAGTCCTTAAGAGCTAAAATATAGGCATGTACTCTTTTTTAAAGCTTTATCTATACCCCCTATCACTCCTATTAATCATAGGATTGTTTTACTGGAGTTTTGGCTATGATTTAGAACGGACAGACTCGGTAAAACTCATTGGTTTAGCCACTGCATTGTTTGCCTTATCATACCAAGTATTAAGCATCACAACAGCACATTTTACCTCTAAAGGAAACACACTTATTTTTCGCATGCTTTTAGTGGCAGGGGTTATATACCGTATATTACTGTTTGCTGGAACACCTGAACTATCTCAAGATTTTTATAGATATATATGGGATGGGCATTTACTCATCCATCAAATAAACCCCTACATTCACCTCCCAAAAGACATTATTGTAACCGTAGACCAATTGGTACCCAATGCCGCCTATCTCTTTGAAAAAATGGGAGAATTGAGTCAAAAGCACTATTCCAATTACCCGCCTATTAGTCAGTATATCTATGGATTAGCCGCCTATGTGGGCGGAGATTCCATCCCAAAATCCATTTTGGTTTTCAAAGTAATTGTTCTATTGGCAGACCTCTGTATTGTCTGGTTGTGTAGCCGCCTATTAACCTTTTTAAGACAACCAAAATGGAAGGTTTTTTACTACTTTTTAAATCCTTTAGTAATTGTAGAACTCAGCGGCAATCTTCACCTAGAAGGGGTGATGATTGCCTTTTTTCTAGGAGGCATATGGGCTCTGATAAAGCTACAAAATCACATTAAATATCAGTCGGAGCAAATTCAGGGAGTAGCTGCTACAGGTCCGTATAAGACCAAGCAGACTCATTACCAAAAAAAATGGCTTTTTCTAAGCGGATGTCTCATAGCGCTCTCTATCATGACCAAACTAATTCCCATCTTGTTCCTTCCGTTTCTTTTATTGCCTTTGGGGATTAGAAAAACGATTATTTTAGGCGGCTGGATAGGGTTATGTGCAGGGATTTTCTGGGGGCCTCTTTTAGAAGATGGATTTTGGAGTTCTTATTTGGAAACCATAGGCTTGTGGTTTAATAACTTTGAATTTAATGCCTCCATTTACAATTTAGTCAAATCCATTGCCATGGAAAACGGACACTCGGCCTACAGAAGCATTTTAACCTATGGAAAAATCCTGCCCTTTTTAATTATTGGGACAGCCTTGCTTGTATTTTTCTGGCAATGGAGACAGATAGTCCATTTACAAAATACCCCCCACCGTGCGATTAGTGTAAGATTAAAAAATCTCGTACATCCTTATTTCAAGGGATTTCCAAGGGTACTGGAAATTTCCATAAACTCTATGCTATTCATGTTTACAGGGCATTTATTGGTCGCAACCACGGTACACCCTTGGTACCTTTCCTTTGGAGTCGCTCTCGCCATTTTCACCAGATTAAAGTATGCGTATCTTTGGAGTGGAACGGTCTTTTTAAGTTATATAACCTACTCAGATCCAAAATTTAAAGAAAATTTATGGGTCATTGCCATTGAATACGTAGTAGTATTTGGATTCCTTTTCTATGAAATTGTTAAATTAAAGCACTTGAAAAGCGAATCTGTTAAAAATGTTTAGTTTTTAAACCAAAAAGGGTACTCAAAAGCAAACGCTATTCTTTTTTACCTATATTTGGTTCAGTGATTAACAATACTACATATCCTAATTCGAATCCAACGACCTCTTTGAGTGTTGGTTATACCGCGTCTTTCAATGAGGCAGCTTCGAATATGGTAGTCCCCGCCCCTAGGCGCCGCCGCCCGTAAGGGTGTATTTCTTTTTGGAATTAGGTGTGTCCAATTCCCCCTAGCGTAATCATTTATCCTTTTGTTTATTTTTATTAACTGTCCATGAAAATTATAATGGCCAACGCGTCTCATTTTAAGTACGCGCCAATTATTTGCGAGACTATTGCAGCTTCTGCATTGGTTCGAGGCACTGGAATTGCCAAGCGCAGTCCCGAATATATTCAGAGAAAACTCCAGAACGGCAACGCCATTATTGCGTTAGACGGAGAAATCTTTGCCGGTTTTTGCTACATAGAGGTCTGGGGGCATGAGAAATTTGTGGCCAATTCAGGCCTTATTGTACACCCTGACTATAGAAATCAAGGCTTGGCAAAAAAAATCAAAAAGGCGGTATTAGCGCTATCCTTAGAAAAATTCCCTCAAGCCAAAATTTTTGGAATTACCACAGGTCTTGCGGTGATGAAAATCAATTATGAATTGGGCTATAAGCCAGTAACTTTCTCTGAACTCACCACCGACCCTGAATTTTGGAAAGGCTGCCAAACTTGTAAGAATTTTGATGTACTCACAAGGACAGACCAAAAAATGTGTTTGTGCACAGGTATGCTTTATGAGCATAAAATAAAAAAGAAGCCCCTTAACACCAAGGCCTTTGAACGTCTAAAAAGTATTAAAGAGCAGTTGTTTTTAAAGAAAAATAATACCAGTAGTGCACCTACTGACAAAAATTAAAGAAATGAAAAAATTAGTTTTAGCATACAGTGGCGGTTTAGACACCTCTTACTGTGCACAATATTTAAGTGCAGACATGGGTTTTGAAGTGCACGCCGTGACTGTAAATACAGGAGGTTTTAATGCTACAGACCTCCAAGATATGAAGGAAAAAGCCCATGCATTAGGTGCTCACACCTTTAAGGCCATAGACGCTGTGGAGATTTTCTATCAGAAAGTGGTGAAATACCTCGTCTTTGGTAATGTATTGAAAAACAATACGTATCCGCTATCTGTGAGTGCAGAAAGGATTGTCCAAGCCTTAGAACTCATTGCTTACGCAAAAAATGTTGGCGCTAGTCACATAGCACATGGAAGTACAGGAGCAGGAAACGACCAAGTGCGTTTTGACCTTATTTTCTCTGTCTTAGCACCAGAAATAATCATTATTACACCTATTAGAGATTTACAACTCAGTAGAGAACAAGAAATAAACTACCTAAACAGTAAAGGTATCTCCTATTCCTGGGAAAAAGCAAAGTACTCCATCAACAAGGGACTTTGGGGAACTTCAGTTGGGGGAGTAGAAACTTTGGGATCTAAAGATCCCTTGCCAGAAGCTGCGTACCCTTCTCCATTAGTAGAAACAGCACCAAAAACTTTAGCATTGCTTTTTGAGAAAGGAGAACTCATAGGTATAGATGGTGTGTTAGGGGAGCCTGTGTCTCAAATTCAAAAACTAGAAAAAATAGCATCTGCATATGCTATTGGTAGAGACATACATGTGGGAGATACTATTATTGGTATAAAAGGGCGGGTAGGATTTGAAGCTGCTGCTGCACTTATAACTATTAAAGCCCATGAACTCCTTGAAAAACACTGCTTGAGCAAATGGCAGTTACACCAAAAAGACAGTCTATCTAGTCTTTATGGAATGCTGCTCCACGAGGGACAGTATTTAGATCCTGTGCTCAGAAATACAGAAGCGTTTTTAACAGATAGTCAAAAGGCCGTCAATGGGACTGTATTTGTAAGCCTTTACCCCTATAGATTTACCTTAGATGGAATTACTTCTGAAAACGACTTAATGGGAGCTGGTTTTGGCACCTATGGAGAAGAAAATAATGCATGGTCTGCACAAGACGCAAAAGGCTTTATTAAGGTTTTGTCTAATGCAGGACGTATATACAAACATGTAAACGACTTTAAATAACACTCACTTTAAGGGTAAGATCCCCCTTTGTCCTTACAAAAGGAATAAAATGTGAATTGAAATTGACTTTCTTAGAGAGTCGAAAATTAAAAAAGATATGATTCAAATTGGTATTATTGGAGGTTCAGGATATACAGGCGGTGAACTCATTAGATTGCTCATACACCACCCAGCAGCAGCCATAAACTTTGTATATAGCCGCACCAAAGCGGGTGCACCCCTTTACAGCGCCCATGAAGATTTGTTGGGCACTACGGAGCTATGTTTTACAGACCTTGTGAATCCGGAGGTAGATCTGGTGTTTTTATGCCTGGGTCACGGAAATTCTAGAGATTTTTTAGAAAAAAATCCCTTTGCAGAGACCACCAAAATAATTGATCTGAGTACTGATTTTAGGGCCCAATCCAATACCGCATTTTTGGGCAAAACATTTGTTTATGGACTGCCAGAAAAAAACAAATCTGCTATTGAAAACGCATCCTATATAGCCAACCCTGGATGTTTTGCCACTGCTTTGCAGTTGGCCCTTTTGCCACTGGCAAAGGCCCAAAAATTGAGGCATCCGGTGCACATAAACGGCACCACAGGAAGTACAGGCGCTGGGATAATTCCAGGAGACAGTACCCACAATAGCTGGAGGAATAACAACCTGTCTTGGTACAAAGCCTTCAATCATCAACATTTGGGAGAGGTGAGAGAACAATTGTCATTTGAAGGAGCTGACAGTAATTTGGCAACAAAGGCGGAATTACCCCCCTTTTATTTCATCCCCAATAGAGGCGCTTTTTCTAGAGGTATTTTCGCCACGCTCTATACAAAGTATGAGGGAGACATTGAAACAGCTAAAGCCCTTTATAAATCCTATTATCAAGAGGCGCCTTACACCCATCTTTCTGAATTCCCTATAGATCTAAAACAAGTCACCAATACCAATCAGTGTCACTTGCACCTTCACAAACACGAAGACCAGCTACTGATTACAGTGGCCATTGATAATTTATTAAAAGGGGCTAGCGGGCAGGCCGTACAAAACATGAACCTGCTTTTTGGTTGGGAAGAAACCTTGGGGTTACAATTAAAAGCCAATCGGTTTTAACAATGAAGCTGAGAGACTATAAGCAAATAAGGCATGGTTACGCTATGGATGTGAAACAAATCCATTTTAAAGAGATTTAAATTAAAACAAATAGCTGTTATTCTTCTAGACACAAATTGTGAGTGAATGGAGAAAAAGCGAAATTAAAAAGTTATGAAAATAGGAATTATAGGAGCTGGAAATTTAGGCCAATCCATTGCTAAAGGTATTTTGCATTCAGACGGGGCCACCAGCATGTATCTATCTAAGAGAAATACAGCTTCTCTAGAAGGGTTTAAAAAATTTAATCAGGTCACACTCACTACTCAAAATGTGACACTGGTGAAACATTCAGACATTCTAATTTTCGCGGTACAACCGAGTCAATTCCAAGATATTTTAACGGAAATAAAAGAATTTCTCACAGAAAAGCATGTGCTTATATCTACCATTACAGGCTTTTCTATTCAAAAGATGGAGGCGCTTATTGGTCACCATCACTTCATTGTGAGGGCTATGCCCAATACGGCCATTTCAGTAGGCGCGTCTATGACCTGTCTGTGTGCAAACGAAGCAGGAGCAAAGAGAATTGCCATTGCCAAAGCTATTTTTGACAGGATGGGAAAAACCATGACTATTCCAGAAACAAAAATGCAGGCGGCCACCGTGATAGGTGCCAGTGGTATTGCCTTTTGGATGCGGCTCATCAGGGCCAATTCTCAGGGAGGTGTTCAGCTGGGCTTTGAAGCACACGACGCCTTGGAAATGGTCGTTCAAACTGCCTTAGGTGCTGCCACTCTTTTACAGGAAAATCAAAGCCATCCGGAAGCAGAAATAGATCTGGTCACCACCCCTCAGGGCTGCACCATTTCTGGATTGAACGAAATGGAAAACTGTGGCTTAAGTGCTGCGTTTATTCAAGGAATACAAAAATCATTTGCTGCCATTAGCAAAATAAAACAAGATCAATTATGAAACTCTTTGACGTATACCCTTTATATGACGTCACTCCTGTGAGTGCCAAAGGCTCCGTTTTAACAGATAAAAATGGAACAACATATTTAGATCTATATGGCGGACATGCCGTAATTTCAATTGGGCATAGCCACCCCCATTATACCCAAGCCATAAAAGCGCAGTTAGATAAAATAGCCTTTTATAGCAATGCGGTTCAAAACCCAATCCAAGAAGCATATGCGCAAAAACTAGGGGCATTGTCTGGACTGGAAGACTATCAATTATTTTTATGCAACTCAGGTGCAGAAGCCAATGAAAATGCTCTTAAAATGGCTTCCTTTATTAGTGGTAAATCTAAAGTGGTGGCCTTTAAAAACAGCTTTCATGGACGCACCTCAGCGGCAGTTGCTGTCACAGACAATCCAGCTATTCAAGCCCCCATTAACCAAGGACATGAGGTTATTTTTGTTGCTCTAAATGATGAAGACGCCTTAAAAGAAGTACTCTCTTCAGGAGATGTCTGTGCCGTAATTATTGAATCTATCCAAGGGGTGGGTGGCTTAGACCAACCCACGACTCGCTTTTTTAAAACTATTGAAACCCTTTGTCAAGCGCATGGGGCCCTACTCATTGCAGATGAAGTACAATCTGGCTTTGGGAGGACTGGCGCATTTTTTGGATTTCAACACCATAAAATAATCCCTGATTTAGTGCCTATTGCCAAGGGAATGGGTAATGGCTTCCCCATTGGTGGGGTATTAATTCATCCTAAATACAAGGGGATTCATGGGCAGCTTGGCACTACTTTTGGAGGAAATCACTTGGCATGCAGTGCTGCTATGGCGGTATTAGAAGTCATTGAGGAAGAAGGGCTTGTGAAAAAGACCCAGGAAATGGAAGCCTATGTGAAAACACAAATGGCCTATTTACCTGCTGAAATTAGCTTAAAAGGAAGGGGTCTCATGCTAGGATTGGCCTTCCCTTTTGAGATTGGTGCACTGAGAAAAGAACTATTGTATACGCACAAAATATTCACTGGAGCGGCTAAAGACAAGAAAGTCTTGAGAATTCTGCCCGCACTCAATATTACAAAAGCACAAATAGCGCAATTTTTTTCTGCCTTAAAAGAAGTATTAAACACCCCCGAATTCCAATCTCACTTTAATTAACCACTAAAAAAGTATTGTACAAAATCAAACTTACTTTAAACAATCTCTTATGAAGCAATATCTATCCCTTCAAGACATACCAGACTTTGACAAAGCCATCTTAGAGGCCATTGCGCTAAAAAAAGATCCTTTATCTGACAAAAAACTGGGCAGAGATAAAATCTTAGGCCTCTTGTTTTTTAACGCCAGCCTAAGAACAAGAATAAGTACTCAAAAAGCAGCTAAAAACTTGGGCTTAGAGGTCATTGTAATGAATTTTTCACAAGAAGGTTGGCAGTTGGAATACGAAGACGGAGCGGTCATGAATAGTGGAAAGGCAGAACATATTAGAGAAGCCGCTGGAGTATTATCTAGCTATTGTGACCTGATTGGCGTTAGGGCATTTGCTGAATTACAAAATTGTGAAGAAGATCAAAAAGAGAAAGTGCTTTTAGGCTTTGCGAAACATGCGAGCGTTCCTGTCATTAACTTAGAAAGCGCACTTGATCATCCCTTACAAGGGTTTGCAGACGCCATTACCATCACAGAACATTTGGGAGAGCAAGTATTGCCTAGCCTAAAAAAAGAGGGAACTGCACCCAAAGTGGTATTGAGTTGGGCGCCACACCCAAGGGCACTACCTCATGCAGTAGCCAATAGTTTTATAGCTGCCATGAAGCGGCTTCATATAGACTTCAGTATTACCCATCCAAAAGGCTACGAGCTAGATCCTTTGATTACGGGAGACACACCCATTGAACACGATCAGAACAAAGCCTTAGCGGAAGCAGAGGTAGTTTATGTGAAAAACTGGAGTAGTTTTAAGGACTACGGAGAAGTGATGTGTGAAGACTCCTCATGGACCATCACTTCTGAAAAAATCGGAAATGCACATTGTATGCACTGTTTGCCAGTGAGAAGAAATGTAGTGATCGCAGACTCCGTTTTAGACTCAGACAAAAGTTTGGTGTTAGCACAGGCCAACAATAGGACCTATGCGGCCCAGTGGGTACTTAGAGAATTACTAAAAACAACTCCTTAATTACACGTCCATGGAAGATCAAAGAAACACCCTATCAGTAGTTAAAATTGGCGGAGGCGTCATAGAAGATCCTGAAGCACTAAAGTACTTTTGCAAGGCTTTTAGTCAAATATCTGGTCCTAAAATACTCGTTCATGGAGGGGGTAAATCTGCCACTGCCTTAGCAGAAAAATTAGAGGTTCCCACCAAAATGATCGAGGGTAGAAGGTGTACTCCAAAGGAAACTTTAGAAGTCATTACCATGACCTATGCTGGAAGTGCCAACAAAACAATTGTCTCTCAATTACAGGCAGACCATTGTAATGCCTTGGGGCTTAGTGGGGCAGACGGCAACAGTATAAGCGCGGTAAAAAGAAACCCAAAGCCTATAGATTACGGATTTGTAGGAGACCAACTAAAGGTGAACACCTCCTTGATTGAAATGCTTTTATCACATGGGATTTGCCCTGTTTTTTGCGCCATTACCCATGACGGTAACGGACAATTACTCAATACCAATGCAGATACCATCGCCTCTGAAATAGCTATAGCTATGACGGATAAATATAGAACACATTTGTGGTACTGCTTTGAGAAACCAGGCGTATTGGTGAGTGAAACACCCCTAAAAGTACTTCCTAAGCTAAGCGCTAGTGAAATGAAGATACTCATAGATCAAGAGATTATTCACTCAGGAATGATTCCTAAACTCACTAATGGATTTCATGCCTTAGAAAAAGGAGTCCATAAAGTAGGGGTTGGAAATGAAGATATGTTGGCCAACAAAGGCCCTTTTACCTTATTAAAAAAGAATTAAATGGAGTATCTAAGCACCTATGAAAATGAAGCCGTTCAATTATTAAAATCCCTGATTGAAACCCCTTCTTTTTCTTCAGAAGAAGCCCATACAGCCAAGCACATTGAAAAATGGTTTGAACAAAAAGGAATCTCCTACCAAAAGAGTGGACACAATAGATATGCTTTTAACAAGTATTTTGATCCTAAAAAACCAAGTCTACTATTAAACTCTCACCATGACACGGTAAAACCTAATAGCGCATACACTCTTGACCCTTTTAAGGCCATTGAAAAGGACGGAAAAATTTACGGTCTTGGCAGCAACGACGCAGGGGGCTGTTTGGTGTGTTTACTAAGTACTTTCGCACATTTCTACGAGCGTAAAGATTTAAAACACAACCTTATTATAGTCGCTTCTGCAGAAGAGGAAAGCTCTGGACCTAATGGCTTAAACTCCGTATTACCCCTGCTGCCAGAAATAGATATGGCCATTGTGGGAGAACCCACCCAAATGCATTTGGCCATTGCAGAAAAAGGCCTTGTTGTTTTTGACGGTGTTATAAAGGGAACACCCTCTCATGCAGCACACCCCAATTCTGATCAAGCGATTTATAAAACTGCTGGGGTGCTGAATTGGTTCGAAACCTACACCTTTGAAAAAGTATCTGATTTTTTAGGACCAGTTAAAATGACCGTAACACAGATTCAAGCGGGGAGCCAACACAATGTAATCCCAGCAGAGGTAAGACTGGTGATAGATGTTAGGGTCAATGATTGTTATTCAAATGCAGAAATAAATGCACTCTTACAAAAAGAAGCCCCTCTAGAATTAAGGGCGAGGAGTTTGAGGCTTGGATCGTCGGCCGTTAGGCCAGACCACCCTTTAGTGATCGCAGGAAAAAATTTGGGTAGGAAAACCTATGGCTCACCCACACTTTCTGACCAGGCGGCTATCTCAGGGCCTTCCATGAAATTAGGACCTGGAGATAGTACCAGATCGCATTCAGCAGATGAATTTATTTACAGGCATGAAATTGCCCAGGGTATTGAAATATACTGCTCACTTTTAGACACTTATTTAACAAAATAACACCTATGAAACTTTGGGATAAAGGGGGTAACACCCACGAAAAAATTGATTTTTTTACCGTTGGAAATGATAGGGCGCTAGACTTATTTTTAGCACCTTATGATGTAAAAGCCTCCATGGCGCATGCAGAAATGTTGGCCGCTGTGGGTTTACTCGAGGCAGAAGAAGCCACAAATTTAATCACTGCTTTAGAACAAATTGGCAAAGAAATTACAGCAGGTACTTTTGAGATTGAAGCAGATTTTGAAGACGTTCACTCTAAAATAGAATTTCTACTCACGGAGCGATTGGGAGACGTGGGAAAAAAAATTCATGCAGCCAGGTCCAGAAACGATCAAGTACTGGTAGCCATGCAATTGTTTTTAATGGATCAAATTCAAGAGATCAAAACAGGGAGTCAAGACTTGTTTCACCTATTAATTTCGTTAGCAGAAAAACATGCTGGGCTTATTTTGCCGGGATATACCCACTTACAAGTAGCCATGCCTTCTTCCTTTGGCCTTTGGTTTTCTTCCTATGCGGAGAGTCTTACAGACGACGTCTATTTTCTTGAAGCAGCCTATAAGGTATGTGATCAAAACCCACTTGGAAGTGCTGCCGGTTATGGAAGTTCTTTTCCAATAAACCGAAAAATGACCACAGAAAAACTGGGTTTTAGTACTCTTAAATACAATGTAGTAGCTGCTCAAATGGGTAGGGGGAAAACAGAAAAGGCGGTAGCATTTGGAATGAGTGCGGTGGCCGCTACCCTAGGAAAATTAGCTATGGATATTTGTCTTTATATGAGTCAAGATCTTAATTTCATAAGCTTCCCAGACCAACTGACTACCGGATCTAGTATTATGCCTCACAAAAAAAACCCTGATGTCTTTGAGTTGATTAGGGCAAAATGCAATAAAATTCAAACCCTACCCACACAATTGAGCCAGTTAACGGCAAATTTACCCAGTGGGTACCACAGGGATTTACAGCTTTTAAAGGAAGTTTTGCTCCCTGCTATTACCGAATTACAAAGCTGTTTAGACCTCATGCATTTTGCCTTAAAAGAAGTGATTCCTAATACTGATTTAGGTCAAAACCCAAAATACGACGCCATGTACTCTGTAGACACCCTTAATGAAATGGTGCTCCAGGGAATGCCCTTTAGAGAGGCCTACAAGGCAATGGCTGCCAAAATTGCAGCAGGAGCCTATCAACCCAAAAAGGACCTCCACCACACCCACGAAGGAAGTATGGGTAATTTGTGTTTGGAGGAGATTAAAGCAAAAATGGACCGCGCTTGTGATTTTTAATAAGACCTAGGTATGAATCTAAATCAAAAAGATCGGCCTCGTTGTTGCGAGGCCGATCTTTTTTATAGATTAAAAATGAAGCTTACTGAATCATTTTTAAGTTAATAATTTCTTGCTCCGTAAGGGCGCGCCATTGACCTCTTGGCAGGTCTTTCTTAGTAAGACCTGCATACACCACCCGGTCTAATTTAATGAGCTCATATCCCAAATGCTCAAACAATCGTTTAATAATGTTGTTTTTAGCACTTAGAATCTCTATACCGACTTCAGAGGCAGGAGCTCCTTCAATAGGAGAGATTTCATGCACACGAACAGGACCGTCCTCTAAAACAACCCCTTTTCTAATTTTCTCAAGATCGTCTGCTTTTAAGGATCTACCCAAAGTAGCATGGTATATTTTTCTAAAACCATTCTTTGGCTTGGTGAGCTTGGTTTGTAATTCGCCATCGTTGGTAAAGAGTAACAATCCGGAGGCTGTTTTGTCTAAGCGACCCACGGGTTTGATCTTAGATTTGGTGGCATTTGCAACCAAGCCTAAAGCAGATTTAGGGTGTGATGCATCTGTGGAAGCACTGTCAAAATCTTTGGGCTTGTTCAATAAAATGTAGGCTCTTTTCTCAGGATTTAAGGTAATACCGTCAAAGCTAACGACATCTGAAAGGGCTACCCTATATCCCATTTCAGTGACTGCTTTTCCATTGACTTTCACGCTTCCGGCTGCTATAAAAATATCTGCTTCTCTTCTAGAGCACACCCCAGAATTTGAAATATACCTATTTAAACGTATTGAATTGTTGTCTGCCTTTTGGGTTGGTTTAGCCGGTGTATTAACTACTAATTTTGGTCCTTTTGCTTGTGCACCACTAGCAAATGTGTCTTTATTGACTGTTTTTCTGTAGCCTTTTTTATTTGACCCAGCAGGCTTTAAACGTGCATTAGCAGAAGGTTCCTCTGAACCGCTTTTGCTAAAAGGACCATTGTTCCCTTTCTTTACAGGGGAGTTTCCCCTAGCACTACTCGTTTTTCTAAACGTTCCAGACCCACGTCCAGAGGCTTTTTTATCGCCGTCAAAATTATTACGCCCCATTAGTTCTTATTTTGTGCAAAGGTAGTGTATTGTTTTAGATTGGAGCGATTAAATAAACCTGCCCAGCAATAGCTCTGGATCTATGAGTAAAATTCCAAATACACCCCCAACAATGATAAATTTTAGAAGGTTGTGTATACTTAAATAATGCTTTTTTTCTTTGGCCAACCACAAGCCAACAATTGCGAAAATCAACAAAATAAATACCCCTTTAAAATACCAGTTCATATAACCTACATTAAATGTAGAAATTAATAAATAGGTAGGCAATACGGTGGCTACAAGCAATATACTCACGCAATACTTAGAAAATGTAGTCCCATACCTAACCGCCACGGTATTATAATCTTGGGTGAGGTCTCCAGTAAGGTTTTCTAAATCTTTAACCATATCTCTAGCGAGTACCAATAAGAATAAAAAGATTGCCTGAACAAAAATCACCGGAGCTAAGTTTTTATAATACACAAACACCGTAAAAAATGGGGTAATAGCCAGAAGGGCAGAGACAAGATTTCCCACAAAAGCGATTCTCTTTAACTTATGTGAGTACAGCCAAATACCAAAAATATAAGCTGAAAAAAAAACTACCGCTCTAAAGGACACTGCACTAGCCATAAAAACAGCTGAAAAATTACCAGTGAAATAAGCGGTAATTTTAGCACGTTGGGATATAAGGCGGTCTAAAAGTGTTTTCCTAGGCCTGTTGATCAAGTCTTTTTCTGCATCGTAAAAACTATTGATGATATATCCACTCCCAATGACTATAGCCGTAGACAATACCAATAATGCTAGATCAGGGTCTAAAAGAATTTCTTTTAAAGGTTTATCGGGGGCTAAGATGAAAATGGAACACAGATATTGAGCCAACACTATTAGGGCTATATTGTACCCTCTAAGTACAGAAAAAAATGCGAGTCCTTTTAAAGCGAACCGCGATAGAGGACTTTGGGACATAATTTAAAATTAAAAATTATAAACAACTTCTAATTGGTAATTTTTTAAGGCTTTTTGGGCTTTTTCGAGATCTGGCGTAAACCCTAAAATATAGCCTCCACCTCCAGAGCCACATAACTTTAAATAGTAATCATTTGTCTTTAATCCCTCTTGCCAAAGCGCGTGAAACTCTGTTGGAATCATCGGTTTAAAATGATCTAAGACTACCTTAGACAATTGGCGAATATTTGAAAATAGCGAACTCACATTGCCATTGACAAAGTCTTCTACACAAGCATCTGTATGCTTAATAAACTGATCTTTAAGCATGTTTCTGAAACCCTCTTGCTTCATCTGTTCCATGAACAATTGAACCATTGGGGCGGTTTCTCCAACTTGACCTGAATCTAGAAGAAAAACGGCACCCTTACCTGCAGTGTGCTGAGATGGAATGGCCGTAGAAGCTATATGATCCTGAGCATGTATTAAAATAGGCAAGCTCAAATAGGAATTCAATGGGTCTAAACCTGAGGATTTCCCATGAAAAAAAGATTCCATTGTCCCAAAGAGTTTTTTTAGTTCAAGTAACTTTTCTCGGGTTAAATTCTCTAAAACAGTGATCTTACGTTGTGCATAATTGTCATAAATAGCTGCGACTAAAGCTCCGCTACTTCCAATTCCATATCCTTGAGGGATGGTAGAGTCAAAATACAATCCATTGGAAATGTCTTGTTGTAAGCGGTCTAAATCAAAAGAAAACACCGCGGGATCATTTTCTTGTAAAGCAGCCAAATGCTTGGCAAAACCAGCCAAACTTTGGTTAGAACTCGAATGACTGTCTGCTGCATTTTTAGGGATAATTAAAGCGCCTTTTGCAGCGTTATAAGGGATGGAAAGGCCTTTAGAATCTTTAATAATCCCGTACTCTCCAAAAAGTAAAATCTTTGCGTAAAAAAGTGGGCCTTTCATAGGGTATAATTTTTTAAGGTGCTTCTGTGTGAGATATGCTTCCACTTCCTACCTGATCACAAATATACTGTCCATTTTGACAATAGGCAACTAATTCGTTTTCAATAAATTGAAGCAACTCATCTTTGTACATTTCTGGATATAACAAATGAACATTTGCACCTGCATCTAAGGTAAAACAAACCGGAATAAGGGTCAATTTTCTAAAAGCCCAAATTTTTTCAATGATGGATAAGGTTCCAGGCTTCATCAAAATAAAATAGGGATCACTTGTAAGCATCATTGCATGAAGCGTTAATGCCTCTGATTCCACTACTTCTATAAATTTTTCCATATTTCCCGAGACTAAGGACTCAGTTAAAACAGCCAATTGATCATGGGCTTGTTGAAACCTTGCTTCAGCAAAAGGATGATTTTTCATTAAACCGTGACCAACGGTACTACTCACCACTTTCTCTCCTTTGTCTACTAGTAAAATAGTGTCCTGGAAATTTTTAAAAATGGGGGCTAATTCTTGGTTGAATGGCACTGCTATTAAGTCTTGACTAGATTCAAAAACAGCTGTTTTCCCCCACTGCATTAAAGGACCTCTAATACTTCTAGCAGCACTACCCGAACCGAGCCGAGCTAAAAAAGAAGCTTTTGCATAAAAATCCTCTGAAAAATTATTTGGCCCACTGGAGGAAAATTCATTTGACAACTCGAGCAAGCAGAGAGAAAGTGCTGCCATAGCACTTGCAGAAGAGGCTATTCCACTAGAATGTGGAAAGGTATTTTCACTGTGAATAATGATATGATATGCTTTTAAAAAGGGTAAATAGTCTACCACCCTAGTGAAAAAAGACGCTATTTTTGGATGAAAATCTGGCTTGGGCGCACCTTCAAAAGAAAATTCAAAAGAAAATTCCTGAGCGTGTTTATCACTTCCTAAATTTTTGTGAGTTAAGGCAACTGAAGTCTTTGTTTTACAGTTGTTCAAGGTGAAACTAAGGGACGGATTTGCTGGGATTTGAGGATCGTATTTCCCCCAGTATTTAACTAAAGCAATATTACTTGGAGCAGACCAAGTAACTGTTTTGTCTGTGATTACTTCTTGTTGAGATGCGGGTATAAAGCCAACGGCTTCCATAGAAAAATTTTACCACAAATATACAGCATAAGAATCTATTATGTGGAAGCTTTAAAGCAATATAAATAAACAAAGCATGCTTATTTTTGGTATTTTAGTAAATTATATAAATGATAACCCCTTGAAAAAAACCATTTACTACATCTTTATCTCCGTAACCATCTGTCTTTTGGTGGGTTTTTTATCTAGTTTTGCTACTCAAAGTTCGGTGAATGATTGGTATGTGGGCCTTGAAAAGCCTTTTTTTAACCCACCCAACTGGGTATTTGCACCCGTATGGAGCCTCTTGTATATTATGATGGGTGTGGCTGCGGGATTGGTTTGGGCAAAAGGATACTATCATGTATGGGTTAAAACTGCCCTCTACCACTTTTTATTCCAACTCTTACTCAACGCACTTTGGTCCATTACATTTTTTGGCTTAAAAAACCCTTTATTAGCTTTGGTTGTAATCTTAGGTCTGAATGTATTGCTGCTGTTTACTTTTAAATGGTTTAAAATAGTCCTTCCAAAAGCAGCCTATCTACTAATTCCTTACATGGCTTGGGTGGCTTTTGCCACTGCTTTAAACACTGCTATTTGGTGGCTTAATTAGATTTCTTAAGGCTTTGCACCATTCCTTTAGCTGCTAAATAAGCGGTGGTCCATGCATTCTGAAAATTAAACCCCCCAGTAATAGCATCTATATTTAAAAGTTCCCCAGCAAAATATAAACCAGGAAATTTTTTGCTTTGAACGTCTGTAAAAGACACTTCTTTTAATTTTATTCCACCAGCAGTCACAAACTCCTCTTTAAAAGTGCTTTTACCTTTAACTTCGAAATCTGAAGCACTTAGGATTTCTGCAAGTGATTGAAGTTGGCTTTTTGTCATATTGGCCCAAATTATATCAGAAGGAATTTCTATATGCATTAACAAACTTTGCCACAAACGCTTGGGAAGTCCAAAAGGAACCCACTTCATCAGTGTTTTTTTAGAATCTTTTTTCTTCAAAGTATGCAGCGCTTCAAGGACCTCTTGTGCATGTTTATACTCAGGTAAAAAATTGACACTTATAGTAAAGTTGTAGTCCAATCCATATAACAATCGTGCACCCCAAGCAGAGAGCTTTAAAATAGCAGGTCCGCTAAGTCCCCAATGTGTAATAAGCAATGGACCCTTAGCATGAAGGGCTTTTTTCTGCTTTATACCGGGCAATTTTAAATGTACCACTACAGGAGTACTTAAACCCGCCAAACCTTCAATTCTTGGATCTTTGATATTAAATGTAAACAAAGAGGGTACTGTAGCTTCTACCCCATGTCCTAATTCTTGGAGCATTCGAATCATTTTGGGACTACTCCCCGTTGCCATCAGAACCTTTTTGGCACAGTAAGTTTCTGTTGCTGTAATAATATTCCAGCCAGATGCATTAAGTGGTTCAATGGATTTAACTGCGGTTTTTGAATATAAGGTAATCCCAAGCTTCTCCCTCAAAGAAGTAAAACAATCCAAGATCGCTTGAGAAGTATTGGCCACAGGGAACATTCTTCCATCTGATTCAATTTTTAAAGGGACCCCCTGTGTTTCAAAAAAAGCAATCACTTCCTTTGGACCGTAATGATGAAAAGGTCCCAACAAGGCTTTTTCCCCTCTAGGGTAATGGGTCACTAAGTAGTCTGGTTCCATTGCGTCGTGGGTAACATTACACCTACCCCCACCCGATATTTTCACTTTCTCTAAGCCTAAAGCACCTTTTTCAAATAGGGCAATTCTCAAGCTAGGGTTGAGCATAGCGGTTTGAATGGCCGCATAATATCCCGCTGCACCGCCTCCTATGATGGCTACGTCTAGCATTAAAAAGAACGGTCAGGAAAGTTAGTAAAAACAGCGTCTACACCCAGTTTCTTTACATTTTTTAAATCTTCTGGAGTATTCACCGTCCAGGTATATACTTTAAAACCAGCTGCTTGTATTTGCGTCACAATAGCTGCATCTAAATCCTTGAAATACGGATTAATTGACACCGCACCAAGTTCTTTGGCCGTTGGAATAGCCTCTAATGGATATGCTTCTGTAAGAACTCCAATGGAAATCTCAGGAAGTAAGTCTCTTGTTTCCAGCAGTAAGTTCCAATCAAAACTAGAAATCAAAAGATCTTCTTCTTTCCAAGTGCCGTTAGAAAGATACCTTTTTAGTAAACTAGCCAATGGAGCGGCGGTATTAGGGCCTTTAAGTTCAATATTCAATGCAGCCCTTCCAGCCAATTGATCCAAAACAGTCTGTAAAAGGGGTATGCTATGGCCTCCTTCTAGAACGACTTCTTGTAGTGCTTCCCATGTAAAGGAAGTAATAGGCCCAGAAGTATTAGACAAGCGATCCAATTCATTGTCGTGAAATACAACCAATTCACCGCTGGCTATCTGAAAAACATCTATTTCTATCATAGGCGCTCCTAGGGATACCGCTTTTTCAATAGAAGCTATAGTATTTTCAGTTTCATAACCCATTGCACCCCTGTGCCCTATAATCATCGGATTTTTAGTTTTCCCCATAGTACATGAATATAATATTATCACTAAAAAAACCCATAAAAACCTATTGATCAGTGTATGATATGAAAATTGCTTTATCATGACCGTAGAACTTCACAAGGCGTTCCAGGATAAAGAACCTGTCTGGTTCCAGAAACCCTAATAGACATTTCTGTATCTCCATTAAGTTCAAAAATAGTTTTATCAGGTCCTACAGTCACCTGGATAATTCTATTTCTAAAATTGAGTTTGAAAGAATAATTTTTCCATTGTTTTGGAATTCTAGGAGTAAAAGAAAGCTTGTCTTCTACAATCCTCATTCCAGCAAACCCCTCTACTATACTCATCCAAGTTCCAGCCATTGAAGTAATGTGGAGTCCTTCCTCAACCTCCTTGTTATAATCGTCTAAATCCAATCTAGACGTTCTGAGATAGAAATTATAGGCCTGCTCCATGCGCCCTAACTTAGCAGCCTGAATGGAGTGCACACAGGGGGAAAGCGAAGATTCATGTACGGTAAAAGGTTCATAAAAATCAAAATGTCGTTCTAGAGCCTCCAAACTAAATTGGTCTTCAAAAAAGTAAAACCCTTGAAGTACGTCTGCTTGTTTTATATATGGAGACCTTAAAATCCTATCCCAGCTCCACTTTTGATTAATGGGTCGGTCTAATTTGCTCAATTCAGTTACAGGAAGCAGCTCTTTGTCTAAAAACCCATCTTGTTGCAAGAATATGTCCAAAGCTTCGTCCTTTGGATAATACATGTTTTTAGAGACTTTCTGCCACTGATCTATCTCAGCACTCTTTAATTTTGTGACCCCCATAATCCTGTTGTAATCTTCAGGATACCCATCTTTTACCTTTTGAATTTGAGTAGTCGCATATGCAATGCACCAGCTCGCCAAGTAGTTGGTGTACCAGTTGTTATTGACATTATTCTCATATTCATTAGGCCCTGTAACCCCGAGAATTACGTAGGCATTTTTAGCGGTTGAAAAGGTAGCCCTCTGGTGCCAAAATCTCGCAATTCCAATGAGTACTTCCAATCCCATTTCTGGAATATAACTATAGTCTCCTGTGTACCTGTAATAGTTAAAAATAGCAAAAGCTATAGCGCCATTTCTATGAATTTCCTCAAATGTTATTTCCCATTCATTGTGGCACTCCTCTCCATTCATTGTGACCATAGGATAGAGTGCGGCACCATTTGAAAATCCTAATTTAGCAGCATTTTCAATGGCTTTATCCAATTGATTATACCTGTACTGAAGCAGGTTTCTAGCCACTTTTTGGTCTTTTGTAGCCATGTAAAAAGGAATACAATAGGCTTCGGTATCCCAATAGGTACTTCCCCCGTATTTCTCTCCTGTAAATCCTTTCGGACCAATATTTAAAGTAGTATCTTTTCCGGTATAGGTCTGATTGAGCTGAAATATGTTAAAACGGATCCCTTGCTGGGCTTTAATATCACCGTCTATGACAATGTCTGCCCTATCCCAAATGGCTTTCCAAGCATCTGCTTGGGCGGCTTTTAAGGCCTCAAAACCGGCCGATGTCGCTTTGTCTGCAACCTCATAAACAGCGGATTCTAAGGTGCCAGGTACTTTGCGATCTAAAATATAGCCCCCGTATTTATAGGTAGTGATTGTGTCTCCATGCTTTAGAGCTGTTTTATACTGGTGACCCACGGCCAATTCCCCTTCCATGGTCTGGCTAGAGGATATCTTTTCAGCAGCATTTAAATAAACTTCTGTGACTTGATAAGTGGCTGTTTTAAAGTTTGTTTTATTGGTTTGGGCTTCTATAAAAGCAATGTTTTCTTTTGCGTTTACCGAAGTAGTCTGCCAAAAAGCGTCGTCCCAATTGGAATCCTCATTTTTCACGCTACTATCCAAAAAACTTTTGATCTCAATATCTGCAGCACCTTCTAAAAGGGTAATTTTATATTCAATAGCACCAATACTGTCTTGAGCCAAACTTAAAAAACGAGTGCTTTCTACCAGCAAGCGACTTCCATCTGCAAGAGTCAGTTCAAAAGATCGTAACAACAGCCCCGTTTGCATCTGAAGTTCTCTTTTAAAAGCATGAACTTCCTTGGCGGTGTATAGGTCTAAATCCTGACCGTTGACTTTAATGTAAATCCCAATCCAACTAGGCGCATTGAGCACCTTAGCAAAATACTCCGGATAGCCATTTTTCCACCAGCCTACCCTAGTCTTATCTGGGTAGTACACTCCACCAATATAACTACCTTGAAAAGTAGGTCCTGAATAATACTCTTCAAAATTGGCCCTCTGGCCCATAGCACCATTACCAATGCTAAACAGACTTTCTGAAGATTTTACACGGCTCGGATCAAAACCCTCTTCAATTAGGGACCAAGCATTTGGTAGGATATAAGATTGATTCATGGTGTTTTTTATGCGATTAATGATTGAACAAATGATGGGGTTATTTCAGCAGTAGAAGCAAAACAATGGTCTGCATTAAATAGTATTGCAGGGTCTCCAATTCCCACGCAGGTCATTTTAGCTGCTTTTGCAGCTGCTACCCCAGCCTGGGCGTCTTCAAAAACTACGCAATCCTCAGGTGCTACTTCTAAGCCTTTGGCAGCTGTTAGAAACACCTCCGGATTTGGCTTAGCCATAGTTACTTCATTACCGTCTACCAGCACGTCAAAGTAAGACAAAAGCCCTACCTTTTCCAAAATTGGCTTAGCGTTTTTACTCGCTGATCCTAGTGCAACAGGAATTTGTTGTGCTTTTAACACTTTTAATATTTCAGTAATCCCCGGAAGAATCTCACTGTTATTCATGTGGGAAATAAGGGCTAAATAATGGGTATTTTTATCTATGAGCCACTGTTCCTTTTCCTTTTCTGTAGCTTTATATTGGGCCATTTCTAATAGCAGTTCAAGAGAGCGCACTCTGGAAACCCCTTTAAATTGCTCGTTATCTTGTTCTGTGAAATTGTATTGGAGGCTTTTGGCCAATGACTGCCATGCCTTAAAATGGTATTTGGCGGTGTCTACTATGACGCCATCTAAATCGAATATAAATCCTGTGGGCATAAAATAAGCTGTTTTTTTAATTTTTTGAAATTACCTATGAAGGTTCTTAAAATACTATAAGGTAGAGTCCCTTTCTATTAAAGTAGGTTCTAATACGGTGGTGCTAAAAGTTTCCTCCTCATTTTCTGTCTCTACTTTTTCTATGAGCATTCTAGCGGCTTCTTCACCCATTAATTCGCCATGTTGGGCTATGGCAGTTAAAGAAGGCATGGCAAATTTAGAGAGTAGTCCGTCTGTAAAACCAATAAAGGAGATGTCTTCAGGAATTCGTTTGTTCATTCCATGTGCTAGTCTCATGGCGTGAATGGCGAATATTTCGTTAACACAAAGAACAGCATCGACCTCTTGAGTCTTAAAAAAAGTATCAAAAACAGACGCTTCTACCTCCATAGAGGGTAGCTTTAAGATCAAAGACTCCTCTAGGGGAATATTGTAATGGGACAAGGCCTTTTTATAACCTTCGGTCCTGGCCTTTCCCACACTTAAATAGTCATCTGTAGTGATTAATGCAATCTTTTTCTTGCCACTCTCCACAAACTTTTTCACGGCTAAAAAAGCCCCCTGAGCGTCATCTATAACCACTTTGTCGCAGTTAATACGATCTGTTACTCGGTCAAACATAACCATAGGAATACCTTGATCTGTGACCTCTTTAATATGATTGTAATCGTTTTTCTGTTGGGTCTCTGTAGAAAGTGACATGATAAATCCGTCTATTGAACCATTAGCGAGGAGCTCCATATTAATTACTTCGCGCTCATAGCCTTCGTTAGAGACACAAACCAACACATTATAGCCCTTTGCATTGGCATACTTTTCTATGCCTCGAATAACCGTTGTGAAAAAATGGTGTACAATATCTGGAATAATCACCCCAATGTTTTTGGTGCGCCTATTTTTTAAGCTCACTGCAATATTGTTGGGTTTGTAATTATACAACTTAGCAAAGGCTTGAATCTTGTCTTTAGTATCCCTACTAATTTCTTCACTGTTCTTTAGTGCCTTGGACACGGTAGAAATAGACACTTCTAATTCTCTCGCAATGTCCTTTAGGGTGATTTTTGGTTTCAAAAGGTCTCAGATTTAAGTGCAAGTTAATATTCTTATGTATAAGGTTAAACAATTCAAAGGCAATTTTGGGGCATAGGTTAAGAAAAGGTTAAAAAAAACAGGAGTAATGACAAGAAAATTAGGGGCTATTATTATTAATTTCCTATATTTGAGAGGATTTTATGTTAAAAAAACAATCGCAGATCAATTTTTTACGAGCTTAATAATGTAACGCTAAGTGTATTGCCACATTGACAATTTGCAGTAGTTATTAACACGAAAACGGTTTCGTAACTTTTTTCACTTGTTTTTGTTTCCTATTTAACAGAAAATTTACATATGTTTAACGCTTAAACTAAAATTAACTAAACTTAAAATTAACTATTTATGAAAATTATGCTACTCAAAAGCTTTTTGTTAGTTGGAGCCATTATGTGCTTTGGCTTGGCAAAAGCACAGACAGTATCTGGTAATGTTTCTGACGACAATGGTCCTTTATTAGGTGCGTCTGTAGTCGTTAAAGGTACTGCCAATGGAACAACAGCAGATTTTGATGGTAACTTTACCATTCAAGCTGGAAGCGGTGACATCTTGGTGTTCTCTTATGTAGGGTACACACCACAAGAAGTTGCTGTAGGTAACCAAACTACAATTAACGTAGTATTGGTAGCCAACAATGAATTGGATGAAGTAATCGTTACTGGTTATGGAGGTCAAAAAGAAAAGGAAATTACTTCAGCAGTGGTATCTGTAGGAGAAGAAGAATTTAACCAAGGACAGGTAAACGACCCTTCTCAATTATTACAAGGTAAAGTTGCTGGTCTTCAGATCTACAACAAAGGAGGAAACCCTAACGCAGGTGCTCAGATTCGTTTGAGAGGTCTATCTACAGTTGGAGCAAATGCTTCTCCATTAGTAGTTATAGATGGAGTTATTGGGGCTTCTTTAGCCAACGTAGATCCAAGTGATATTGCTTCTATTAGTGTTTTAAAGGATGCTTCTGCAGCTGCGATCTACGGATCTCGTGGTTCTTCTGGGGTTATTCTTGTAACTACTAAGTCTGGTGTTGCTGGAGAAACTAAGATCTCATATAATGTTCAGTATTCTTCTGCTGAAAGATTAAATACAATAGACGTAATGTCTGCAGATGAGTTTAGAGCTAATGGTGGTCGTGACTTAGGTGCATCAACCAACTGGTTGGATGAGGTAACAAGAACGGCTGCTTCTACCATCCACAATGTCTCTATGTCTGGTGGCAATGGTTCCACTAGCTACCGTGTTTCTGCCAACTACAGAGATGTGGAAGGTATCTTATTAAACAACGGGTTTACTCAAATGAATGCGCGTTTAAACTTCTCTACAAGAACTTTAAATGACAAATTAAAAATTGAGTTCTCTTCTTCTTTCACAGACAGAAACCAACAAAATGGATTCAGTGAAGCATTGCGTTATGCTACTTTGTACAACCCAACTGCACCTGTATTAGCAGTAAATGCACCTTATGCATTTAACGGCGAGCAATTTGGTGGTTATTTTGAAACTTTAGGTTTGTTTGATTCATACAATCCTGTTTCTATTGCCAAGCAAAACATTAACGATGGTAAAAAAGTAGAGTACAACTACTCTGCAAACTTCACCTACAGCTTAACAGATGATATTGATGTTCATTTCAATGCGGCCAATCAGTTATCTAAATATGGAAACAGATTGTACTACAGAGGAACTTCTCTGTGGGGTGGCCCAGTTGAAGGTGCTCCCTCCGCTGCATCTCCTTCTAGAAAAGGTTCTGCTACCTTATACAACGATGAGTACACCTTTAGATTATACGAAGCCTATGCTACTTGGAATAAGTCTTTTGGCAACTCTAACTTAGTGTTAACAGGGGGTTATTCTTACCAAAAACAAAACTTTAACTCTCACTCCGTAACTGTTGGAGATTTCCCAACTGGAGATTTTGATTACATCAATGCCATTGAATTAGGACAAGATTTACTAAACGCTGGTTTTGTAGGGGCTAATTCTGACATGGCTCCAGACAATGAAATTGAAGCATACTTTTTAAGAGCAAACTTAACGATTGGAGACAATTTATTTGTAAATGCTTCTGTTAGAAGGGAAGGTTCTACTAAATTTGGTGAAGGTAACAAATACGGTACTTTCCCTGCAATTGGATTAGGAACTGACTTAAACAAATACTTAAACCTTGAAGGTGTTAATCAGTTAAAAGCTAGACTTTCTTACGGGGTAACAGGTAACGTTCCTGCAGGAAATGGATTATCTCAAGAAGTGAGAGGATTTGGATGGGCCGGTGGTGGTACATCTGGAGGAAGTACTTTCCTAGTAAGGGCTGCAAACCCAGACCTTAAATGGGAAGAAAAATCTGAGATTAATTTCGGTTTAGATTTTAATACAGACAGATTGTCTGCGTCTTTAGACATTTACGAGCAAACTTCTAGTGATTTTATCTTAGACAGACAAGTAGATGCCACTGTTTATGGATTTGATAGAAGATTTGAAAATGCAGGTCAAGTAACTTCTAAAGGAGTTGAAATTGCTGTAAACTATGACCTTGTAAAAGGAGATGGTGTGAACTATAACACTGGAATTGTTTGGTCTACAAACCAAACTATTTTGGATGAGTATGTTTCTGATCAAGAGCGTTTCGCAAATTTAGGTGCTCCAGGTCAAAATGACACTTATGCAATTCGTGTTAAAGTGGGTGAAGAAATTGGACAGATCTATGCACCAGTATGGGATGGAACTGTGACTAATGGATCTCAAAACTTTGTAGATGTTAATGGAGATGGTGTTATTAACACCAACCAAGCTAACATGTTAAACGACGACGCAGATTTCGCTGTAGTAGGAAGAGGAACTCCTGATTTTGAATTGGGATGGACAAACCAAATTACATTTGGCGAGTGGTCTGTAAACGCTTTCTTTAGAGGAGCCTTCGGACATAGCTTAGTGAACACATTCCGTGTATTTTATGAGCCAAGAGTAGGTTCACAAAAATCTTATAACTACATCAATACTGAGTTAGCTAACCCAGAAATCACTAATGCACAATTCTCTTCTTTATATGTAGAGAAAGCAGATTTCTTTAAATTAGACAACTTAACCGTTGCGAGAAACTTAAATTTAAATAGCAGTCTTATTGACAAAGCTACTTTATCTTTAAATGTTCAAAATGCTTTTGTTTTGACAAAGTACACTGGATCTGATCCAGAGCCATCTTTATCAGACGGTGGAAATGTGTTGGCTCCAGGTATGGACAGAAGAAACAACTTCTACTCTGCTCGTACGTTTACTGTAGGACTTAACATTAACTTTTAAAAAAAAAAATATATATGAAAACTTTTAACAAAATACTTTTAGGTATAGGACTTGTAAGTTTAACTTACTCTTGTACTGATTTAGAGGAAGATTTGGTAGGGGATTTGACTACTGACTTTACTGTAGAAGGGATAACAAACCCGTCTTTCAGCGGTAGTGCTTTTACTGTATCTGATGGACTTACCTCTGCCTTCGGAGCACTTAGAGGAACTGGAACAGCAGGACATGGAGGGTACTTCTCTGTACAGTCTGTTTCTTCAGATGAAATGGCTGTAACACAAAAAGGGGGTGACTGGTATGACGGTGGAATCTGGTTAGACATTCACAGACATACACAAACAGCTGCTAACGGACCGATCAAAGATACTTGGAATGGCGGTTATAACGCTATAGCTCAAGTAAACAATGCTATTGAAAATGGAGGGTTAGATGCAAACTTAATGGCTCAAGCCAAAGTATTACGTGCTTATTTACACTGGAGGTTATTAGACCTTTACGGACGTATTCGTTATGTAGATGAGAACGGTACTTCTGCTCAATTAACTAGAACTGCAGGTTTTGAGCGTATTGAAGGAGAAATCCTTTCTGCTTTAGGAATTTCTTCAGTGTCTGCAGGAATGGACTTAAGTGGTTCTGCACTAAATACAGCAGATGTTAAGTATAGAATTAACCAATTTGGTGCTCTAGGTATCTTGGCTAAATTATACTTAAACGCTGAGGTTTACACAGGTACTGCCAGATGGCAAGAAGCACATGATGCTGCTGATTATATTATATCTAATTCATCATACAGATTATCAGACAGCTCTGTATCTGTTCCAAATCCATCTAAGAGACAAGCGGTTTCATCAGATCCTGAAAGCTTAACTGGTTATGCTGCGGTATTCTCTCCTGCAAACTATGACAATCCTGAGATTATCTGGTCTGTAGAATATGACGAGGCAACAGCAGGAGGAATGAACTTCCACCAAATGTCTTTACACTATGCGTCTCAGTTTACTTACTTATTTCAAGACCAACCTTGGAATGGTTACTCTGCCTTAGAAGAGTTTTACAATTCTTATGAAGATGGAGATGCACGTAAAGAAGCTAACTTTATAGTAGGTCCACAGACTGACTTCGGTGGAAGTGTAATAGTAGATTTAGCATCAGATTCATCAGACCCAGCAATTAGCTATTCTACTTCTATCAATGAATTAGAGCCAAATGCGGGAAGAACTGATGGTGCTAGATTAGGTAAATTCTCTTTTAAAAACTTTGCTAGACCTGACTTAGATAATGACTATCCTATCGTGAGATTAGGTGATGTTTACTTAATGAGAGCAGAAGCAAAAGCTAGAGTAGCAGGAGACTGGTCTATGGCATTATCAGACGTAAACACGATTAGAGCTAGAGCAGGTGTTTCTGCACTTGGTTCTATTACTGCAGATTCTTTCTTAGCAGAAAGAGGGCGTGAAATGTTTATGGAAAGCTCGAGAAGAACTGACTTAATCCGTTTTGGAAAATGGAATGACGCTTGGTGGGAAAAAACAAATTCTGATGCATACAGAATTGTAATGCCTATCCCTGCAGATGCTATTCAGAACTCTAACGGAGCATTAACACAAAACCAAGGGTACTAATCCTTCGTTTATATCTTACAAAAGGCGGCCCAATGGGCCGCCTTTTTTTTTGCTACTTTAAAAAAGAGCCTTAAAATAAGGGACTAAGTCTTTTGAAAAAAAGAAGAATTTTAGGTATATTGCTCCGCATACAAACCTCCCTTAACTACCTTATAAATAAAGCTATTCATGCCAAAAACAAACCACTTGCCTAAGGTTGTTTTGCTGGGTTTAATCTTGCTCCTTCTTTGGAGTTGTAAAGACAAAAGCAAACGATTTGAGCTTATGAAACCCAATGTAACCGGGGTGGTGTTTAGCAATGAGTTAAGCTATACAGAAGCATTCAATCCATACACCTATAGGAACTTTTACAACGGTGCAGGGGTAGCAATTGGTGACATAAATAATGACGGTCTTATAGATATATACTTCACCGGAAACTTGGTGAACAATGCGCTTTACTTAAATCGTGGGAATTTCAACTTTGAAGAGATTACAGAAACAGCAGGAGTGGCTTGCGAGAATATCTGGTCTTCTGGAGCCACCTTTGTAGATATTAATCAAGATGGTTGGTTGGATTTGTACGTTTGTAAATCAGGTATGCCAGGAGGAGAAAATAGGCATAATGAGCTATTCATTAATCAAAAAGACAATACATTCAAAGAAGCTTCAGCTGAATATGGTTTAAATATTACTGGGCTATCTGTACAGGCAGCCTTTTTTGATTTTGACCTAGATGGAGATCTTGACTGTTACCTACTCAACAATTCAATGCGCTCGGTTGGCGCGTACGATCTTATCGAAGATCAAAGAAATATTCCTGACGCAGAAGGAAACCGACTTTTAGAAAACAGGGATGGATATTTTGTGAACGTCTCTGAAGAAACAGGTATTTATTCCAGTAAAATTGGCTTTGGGCTAGGAATTACTCTGTCAGATTTCAATAATGATTTGTGGCCGGATCTTTTTATCTCAAATGACTTTTTTGAAAAAGACTACCTCTACATCAATAATCAGAAGGGAGGCTTTGATGAGATGGGAGACATTTACTTTAACGCCACTTCAATGGGCTCTATGGGAGCCGATGCCGCCGACATAGACAATGACCTCAACACAGACTTAATGGTCACAGAAATGCTACCAGAAACACTGTCTAGAAAAAAGCTAAAAGCTTCCTATGAAAGTTGGGATAAACACCAATTAGCAAAAAGCAAAGGCTACGGCAATCAATTTCCAAGGAATGTACTGCAAAGAAATATGGGTGCGGAAACTTTTGCTGAAATTTCAAGAATAGCCGGGGTAGAAGGATCCGAATGGAGTTGGGCAGCCCTATTCTTTGACATGGACAATGACGGTTTAAAAGACCTTTACATTAGCAATGGAATTCACAAAGACCTCTTAGATAGAGACTATCTCACTTTTATGGCTAATGATGAAAAAGTACGTCAGCTTATTGAAGAAGACAATGACGTATTGAGTAAACTTATAGATGTGATGCCTTCTGCTGCTGTACCAAACGGAGCCTACAAAAATAAAGGAAGTTTTCATTTTGAAAACGTAAGAGACCTTTGGGGCTTTGAAACGCCGAGCTTTAGCAATGGAAGTGCCTACGGGGATTTAGATAATGACGGAGATCTAGACCTTGTAGTCAACAACATTAACGCGCCTGCCTTTATTTATAAAAACAACAGTACAGAAAACAATTATGTGCAAATTAGCTTAAAGGGGTTTGAAAAAAACACTTTTGCTGTAGGAAGTAAAGTAATCGTACACCAAGAAGGCCAAAAGAGTATGCTAGAACAATTTCCATCCAGAGGCTTTCAAAGTGCCATTAGCAACAGGCTTCACTTTGGCTTAGGAAAAAACAGTCGTATAGACAGTATTGAAATATTTTGGCCAGATCAAAAACGATCAGTTTTAAAAGAAGTGACTGCAAACCAACACATCCATGTTGATTATAAGGCCGTAAAAAAAACAATTGCACTAATATCACCAAAGAAACAAAACACCCATTCTTTGGACTCCAAGGTTCCTTTTGCATTTACCCATAAAGAAAATAGCTTTATAGATTTTAACCAAGAGCGTTTATTACCACAAATGTTTAGCAATGAAGGACCTGTAATTATAAAAGCAGACCTCAATGGAGACCAGCAGCCAGATTTCTTTTTCGGAGGGGCTAAAGACCAGGTTTCAGAATTATGGGTAAGTGCTGGAGAAAAATATCAGTTAAGTTCAACAATTGAATTTGAGAAGGATGCCATGAGCGAAGACACAAAGGCGCTTTTTATTGACATTGATAATGACGGAGATTTAGACCTTTACGTGGGGAGTAGCGGAAAAGCATATTCTAAGTTTTCATTTAACCTGCATGATAGAATATACATCAATCATGGAGACGGCAGGTTTGCGAAGCAAAACAGCACCCCATTTTCAAGGCCTTTTGCTACTGGAGCACTAACGGCTGCTGACTTTGATAATGATGGAGACTTAGATGTATTTGTCGGAGAAAGATACCAAGTGGAAACCTATGGCAAAGATGGTCAGGGGTTTATTTTGAGAAATGATGGTGCAGGAAACTTTACCGAAGAAGCACCTGAAGTGTTTTCGCAAATAGGTATGCTTACAGATGCAAAGCACCTGGATGTGAACAAGGATGGTTTTGAAGATCTTATTGTCATAGGAGAATGGATGGCTCCAAAGGTGTTCTTAAATACACAAGGAACATTTGTTGAAGCCAACGAAAGCTTTGGATTGTCCAATGATCAGGGTTTATGGGCAACCCTAGAAATGGCAGATTTAAACCAAGACGGGTACCAAGATCTTGTGTTGGGTAACATAGGGGAAAATAGCTTTTACAAAAAAGGGATGAAAATGTTTGTGAAAGATTTTGATGGAAATGGTACTGAAGAACAAATCATGACCTATCACGAAAACGGCTCAGATTTTCCGATCTTAGACCGAGACGAACTCTTTAAGCAACTTCCATTTTTAAAGAAAAAATATCTTTATTACAAAGACTACGCCAGTGCAAATATGACCGATCTATTTGGGGCAGACGTTTACCAAACTGCCGTAATAAAAGAGCTTCGTGAATTGAGCAGTTCCATATATTGGGGCAGCAACAATGGTTTTACTAAAAATACTCTAGCTCCTGAAATACAATACTCAAACGTAAGTAGTATTCTTTTGGAAGATACAGACAACAATGGAACAATAGATATTGTCCTAGGTGGAAACCAGTCCAAAGTAAAACCCCAGTTTGGACCATTAGAATCTTCAAATGGTTGGATCTTAAAACAACAAAAGAACGGTATCTTTGGGAAGCCAATATCTTTGGGTGTAAAAGGAGAGATTAGATCCATCATAAGCTTTAAAAATACAGACCAATATTCAATAATTTTAGGTATAAACAATGACAGCATTAAAATCAAAAACATTCAATAGTATTTCCACTTTTGCCCTCATAGGATTATTTTGCTTAAGCTTAGGGTCATGTCAGTCTAAATACGACCGCACCGTAAAAAAAGAAATGGCCTCTGGTAAGAGAATAGACAGCCTGCAATTTAATTTATATTTTGGGGATAGTAAAAAAGACTTCTTTGCCAAGTGCTGGGAACTAAACAAGAAAGGGCTTATTAAACAAGGCCCTAAAAATCAGTATGTAGCCTATGAGCTAAAAGGGACTTCTGAAACTTCCATGACCCACCTTTTTTACGGAATATTTAATGAAGAAAAAAAAATGGTTGGTCTAGATATGGAGTTTACCTATGACGGATGGTCTCCATGGACAGAAAAGCTACAATCGGATAAATTGTTATTTGTTGCCATGGACACCCTTAAAAAATGGTATCCTGGGAACGATTTTTTCCTATTAGAAAATGTGAAATTAAAAACCCCAACCTACGTTAAAATTGACGGAAACAGGCAAATAATCATACATGCGCAAGGAGATAAAGATGTCAAAGCCACTTTAGAAGACCTCAGATATAAGTTTCCTGATTTAAATTAAAACCATGAATAAAGCCCATTTTAGTAAATCACCCTTAACGTTAGCTTTTTGCTGCATGGTCATGATGTTGGTGATCAGTTGTGAAGAAAAGACCAATACCTTATTTGAAATTCAGGACAACCAGTCCATTGGAATGTCCTTTGAAAACAGCTTAGAATTCTCCAATGAATTTAATGTGTACACCTACCGAAACTTTTATAACGGAGGGGGCGTAGCCATAGGAGATATTAATAATGACGGTTTGGCAGACGTTTACCTAACCGCAAATCAAAAACCCAATCAATTGTTTTTAAACAAAGGGGACTTTAAATTTGAAAACATCTCAGAATCTGCTGGAATAGGCGGAAATAGAGCATGGTCTACAGGAGTGACTATGGTAGACATTAACGCAGACGGCTTTTTAGATATTTATGTGTGTAATTCAGGCGATGTATCTGGAGACAGCAAACAAAATGAATTATTCATCAATCAAAAAGACAATACTTTCAAAGAAGAAGCAGCCGCTTATGGTTTAGCAGACAAAGGTTTTTCTACACATGCTTCTTTTTTTGACTACGATAAAGATGGAGATCTAGATGTGTATTTATTAAACAACTCTTACCAAGCCATTGGAAGTTTTGACCTCAGAAGAAATGAAAGACCCAAAAGAGATGTATTGGGTGGCGACAAACTACTCGAAAATCAAGATGGAACTTTTGTTGACGTGAGTGAAAAAGCAGGTATATACGGATCGGTAATTGGTTTTGGATTAGGGGTTACTGTAGGGGATGTAAACAACGATGGTTGGGAAGATATTTACGTGTCTAATGATTTTTTTGAAAGAGATTATTTATATATCAATAATAGAGATGGTAGCTTTAAAGAAACCCTTACCGCTTCCATAAACTCCATTTCAGGGGCATCTATGGGAGCAGACATGGCAGACATTAACAACGATCAAAAGGCAGATATTTTTGTCACTGAAATGCTTCCTTCCAATTACGAAAGACTTAAATCCGTGACTACTTTTGAAAATTGGGACAAATATACCTACAACGTAAAAAATGGCTATTACCACCAATATACTAGAAACACCCTCCAACTAAATAACGGAGACAATACCTTTAGTGAGATAGGAAGATTGGCAGGTGTAGAAGCATCTGACTGGAGTTGGGGTGCATTGTTTTTTGACATGGACAACGACGGGCTAAAAGACCTTTTTATTGCCAACGGAATTTATAGAGACCTTACAGACCAAGACTACCTTCAATACGTTTCTAGTGATGAAGTCATTAATTCTATTGTGACAAATAATCAAGTAGATTACGCTAGGCTGATAGATATTATACCATCTAATCCTATAGAAAATCAGGCCTATAAAAACTTAGGCGACTTGAAATTTAATAGAGACGCCTCTCTTGGTTTGGAGACCAAGGGCTTTTCTAATGGTGCCGCTTATGGGGATTTAGATAATGATGGCGATTTAGATTTGGTCGTGAACAATGTGAATATGCCACTATTTGTCTACAAAAACACTAGTGAAAACAATAAAAACAACCACTTTATACAGTTTAATTTAAAAGGAAGTGGTAAGAACACATTTGCTGTAGGAACATTAATTGAGGTATCTCAAGATGGCAAAACCTATAGCGTAGCACAACAGCCCATTCGAGGCTTTCAATCTAGTATGGACCAAAGACCACATATTGGTTTGCCCTCTGACAATGCAGTTCAAGTAAAAGTCACATGGCCAAACGGTATGGTAACCATTAAAGATGGGGTACAAACCAATCAGCTGCTTCAGTTGGAAATGAGTGAAGGCCTAGTTGACACTAATTCAACTAAAACTTCAGATGCAATTATTTTCTCAGAAATGAAGACAGTTGCCGATTATGTGCACAAAGAAAACAACTTTATTGATTTTAATAGAGACCGACTATTGCATCATATGATGAGTACCCCAGGGCCTAAATCTGCTATAGGAGACCTGAATAACGATGGAATTCAAGATATCGTTGTCGGAGGTAGCAAAGGATCTAAAACAGTGGTATTATTCGGAAATATTGACGGCCAGTTTAAACCTTCAAGAGATTTTATATTTTCAAAAGATTTGGCATCTGAAGTAACCGCTGTTGCGCTATTTGACGCAGACCACGACGGCGATTTAGATATCTATTTAGGGAATGGAGGTATAGAATTTTCGAAATTTGCTTCTGAATTAGCAGATCAATTATACCTCAATAATGGTACTGGAATATTTAGTCCTTCGCCACATATGTTGCCCACTGCAAGCACTTATTTCAATACATCTGTAGTAAGTTCAGGAGATTTTGATCAAGATGGTGATACAGATATATTTGTGGGTGAAAGATCTATTACTGCAGCTTATGGAGTTCCTGTAAATGGTCATTTATTACGCAATGACGGTTCAGGTAAGTTTGTAGATGAAACAGATCGCTTGGCACCAGAATTGAGTGAAATTGGTATGATTACAGATGCTAATTTTAGTGACATAGATGCAGATGGTGACCTTGATTTAGTGGTAGTGGGAGAATTTATGGGTGTAGAGATTTTCTTAAATGAACAAGGATCTTTTGCAAAAAAATCAAGCGAATTGCAGCAGCTCAAAGGCTGGTGGAGTGCCTTGAAAATAGCAGATATAAATCAAGATGGTTTTCCTGATTTAATTGTGGGAAATCACGGAGAGAACTCTAGATTTAAAGCAAGTAAAGAGCAGCCTATTTGTCTTTTTGTTCAGGATTTTGACCAAAATGGGGCCTTAGATCCTGTAATGGGTTTTACCGCAGCAAATGGAAAAGTGTACCCTTACAACTTAAGACATAATCTAATCGATCAGATGAAAGGACTTAAAAAGAAATTTCCAGATTACAACAGCTTTAAAAATGCAGATTTAAAGGCTATTTTTTCAGAAGAAGCTTTAAACCAAAGTACAAAAGCAACAGCCACTGAATTAAAAACCTCTATTTTTATCAATGATGGGAATGGAGGGTACACATCTATCTCACTTCCAAAGCAGGTTCAAATGTCACCCGTATTTGCCATTGAAACTGGAGATTTTGATTTAGATGGTGACACAGACATGGTACTTGGCGGAAACTTATTTAGGGTAAAACCAGAGGTGGGTAGGTACGACGCCAGCTTTGGAACATTTTTAGAGAATACAGGAAATGATGCACTTGGATCTCCTATATTTAAAACTACCCCAGGAAATAAGGGATTAAAAGTAACCGGAGAAGTAAGGTCTATTCAAAAGATCAACAATACCCTATTATTTGTTAGAAATAGTGATGCTATTTTGAGATATACATTCTAAAATGAAAAAACACAACTTACTACATTTAGCTAAAAATTCTTTATTGTTTGCAGTCATATATGCTGGACTTCAAAGTTGTGAGTCCCCAAAAGAGGTTTCGCCAGTATATTTTAATTCTATTACAGCAGAACAAAGTGGGATAGATTTTGAAAACACTTTAACGCCCAGTGCAGATTTAAATATCATAGAATACCTCTACTTCTACAACGGTGCGGGAGTAGCCATTGGAGATTTAAATAACGATGGATTAGAAGACCTATTTGTCACTGGAAATCAAGTTCAGGACAGGGTGTATGAAAACTTAGGAGGACTTAAATTTAAAGATCAAACAGCTGCTGCAGACATAAACACTCAAAACAGTTGGTCTAATGGAGTTACCCTTGCAGACGTAAATAACGACGGCTTATTAGATATCTATGTGTCTGTTGTAGGAAATTTTAAAACCCTAAAAGGACACAACAAACTGTTTCTAAATCAAGGTAATTTTAAATTTAAAGAAATTGCAAAAGAGGTTAATATAGCCTTTTCAGGTTTTGGCACACAAGCGAGCTTCTTTGATTATGACAACGATGGGGACTTAGATTTATATTTACTCAACCATACCGTTCACACGCCAAGAAGTTATGGGAAAGCAGAAAAAAGGACAGAAAAAGATGCGCTTTCAGGTGATTTGTTATTTGAAAACACTTTAGAAACAGGTGTTTTAAATTTTATAGACGTTACTCAGGCTGCTGGTATTTACAATAGCCCCTTAGGTTATGGGTTAGGCTTAGCTACCGCAGATTTAAACAAAGATGGGTTTATTGATATTTACGTTGGAAATGATTTTCATGAAAACGATTATATCTATCTCAATAATGGAGACAAGACCTTTAGGGAAGCTAGTGCTAAAATGACCAGCAATAGCAGTAGATTTACTATGGGGTTAGACGCTGCAGACCTTAATAACGACGCGCAAATTGATGTATTTACATTAGACATGATGCCTGACCAAGCATCTATACGCCTTAAATCTGGAGGAGAAGATTCGGATAAAGTAGCTCAAATCAAAGAGGGTTTTGGATTTCAGACACAGTATTCCAGAAATAATTTTCAATTAAACAACGGACAAGGGGCTTTTCAAGAAATAGCCCTTTTAACAGAAACTTACGCGACAGACTGGAGTTGGTCTGCGCTTATTGAAGACTTTGACAACGACGGGTTTTCCGATATTTTTATTAGCAACGGTATTTATAGAAGACCTAATGATTTAGATTATATAAATTACCTTAGTAACGTAAACTTTAGCCAATACAACCAAGACCAACAAGACCTTTTAGAAAAAAAGCTCATTGAGGAAATGCCTCAATTAGAAATTGCCAATGTGTTGCTGCACAACCAAGGAGGCTTTAAATTTAAAAAATACTCGGAAGCAGCAGGCCTAAAAAACAACTATTCCAATGGAGCTGCCTATGCAGATTTGGATTTAGATGGAGATATGGACCTAGTGGTTAATAATATTAATAGCCCCTTAGAGATCTTAGAAAACACCCAAGATCCCAGTATACACAATTTTGTAGGGATAAATTTGGTTCCTTCAGCAGAAATTAAAAACACGAGTGGTGCCAAGCTAACCCTATTTTCGGGGCAACAAATTTGGTATAAAGAGCTGAGTGCTACCAGAGGATATGCATCGGCTTCCAGCCAAAATATTCACTTTGGAATTGGGAAAAATACCGCTATTGATTCCTTAACTATAACATTTCCTATTGGTGGAACACAAACTATTAAAAATATTTCTATTAATTCCTATCAGGAAATAAGTGCGCTTATAAACTCAAGAATAGTACCAACCAAAACAGACAAAAACAATACGACTGCCGTTGTAGACTTTCCATTTACCCACCAAGAAAACAAATATTACGACTACGAAAGAGAGCCTTTAATGCTGGAAAAACTATCTACAGAAGGGCCTTGTTATGTGTATGAAGACTTTAATGGAGATGGTTTAAAAGACTTATTTATTGGGGGGGCTAAATACCAAGAAAGTGCTTTTTATACCCAAAATGAAGCAGGCTCTTTTACTGCCGAAATTAAAACAGTCATTAGTGAAGACGCTCTCTATGAAGACGTAGACGCTGCAGCCATAGACTTTGACAATGACGGAGATTTAGACCTCTATGTTATGAGTGGAGGTAATGACAGTCCTGAAGGAGACATACAATTAGTAGACAGGCTTTACATAAACGACGGCGAAGGAAATTTCACCAGGTCTAAGGCCAATTTACCTATGGCCAATGGAGGGAGTATTTCAGTGGCAGATTTTGACAATGACGGCTTCTCAGATTTGTTTTTAGGGTTTAGGTCTGTCCCTGGAGCCTATGGTATTTCTCCCTCTAGTGTCATTTTAAGAAATACCCAAAAAGGAAATTTTGAGCTTTTGGCGCGTGAAGACTACGGCATGATTACTGACAGTGCATGGGGAGATATGAATCAAGATGGACTACTAGATTTAGTACTTGTAGGAGATTGGATGCCCATCACAGTTCTAATTAATAGGGATGGAAGGAATTTTGAGAACCAGACTGAAGCATTGGGCTTGGCTAATACTCAAGGCTTATGGAATACTGTATTACTTCAGGACCTAAATGGAGATAACAAACCAGAAATTATTGCAGGAAATGCGGGTTTAAACATGAAGATTAAAGCTTCTGTAGATCACCCAGTGGAAATATATCTTGAAGATTTTGACAAAAATGAACAACTAGACCCTACGATATTTCATACTTTCGAAGGGGAGCACATCCCATTTGCCTCTAAAGACATACTCAGCAAACAAATGCCTATGCTCAAAAAGAAGTTCACTTCTTACACCTCTTTTTCTAAGGTGAGAGAAATAGGTCAACTTTACGACAATCCAATAAATGAAATAGAAAGTAAATACCTTAAAGAGCTTCGCTCTATGGTGTATGTCAACAATGGCATTTTCCAAGGAGAGCCATTGCCTATTGAGGCGCAAATGAGCAGCATTGAGGATTTTTATTTAGACCATCAATCCGGAGATTTAAAATTGTATTATGTTGGAAATTACAAAGGATTTGTGACAGAATTAGGAAATTCCCCTGCGAATACTGGAGGAATGCTATCCGAATTTAATGGAAATACATTCATTAAAAACAACCCTTTACCTCTGCCTCCTTTTATGGAAGCAAGGGCAATTGGGCCTTTAAATAACAACAAATTATTGGTGCTTTTCAACAATGATACCGCCAAAACTATTGACTTAAATCATAAATAAAATGAAACTAATTAAATCACTTCTTTTGTATAGCGCTATGTTTATAAGCCTATTGAGCTGTGAAGAAAACAACACCTACAAAGAGCGCTTAAAAGATCCTCAGCTATTTCACAATAGCATGCAGCAACTATCTGACGTGATCGTTTACGATATTTTTTCTCCTCCTGTAGCTTCAAGGGTATATATGTATCCTACAATCGCGGCCTATACTATTATGCAAAAACAGTATCCTAATAAATACGAAGATATGGCTGGGCAACTCAAAGACTTTAAAACCATACCGGAAATTAACGACCCAGACATTCATGCAGAATTGGCTGCCATTCACGCCTTTTTAAAAGTAGGTGCTGCCTTAATTTTTTCAGAAAATAAAATAATGGCATACCAAGATGAGTTGTATGCAAGCCTAGAACAAGACGGACTTCCTTCAAGTGTAAAAGAAGCTTCATTGGCTTATGGGGACTTAGTCGCTGCGCATATTTTGGCTTGGGCAGACACCGATTTTTACAAACAAACCAGAACATATCCTAAATATACCATCCAGGAGGGTACTGCTTTTTGGAAGCCTACACCACCAGATTATATGGAAGGTATAGAGCCACACTGGAATAAAATAAGGACACTAGTTTTAGCTACGGCGGATCAGTTTGAACCAGCCCCGCCTTATCCTGTAGACATGAGCAAAGACAGTCCATTTTACCAAGAATTAATGGAGGTGTATGAATTGGGTGAAAAAATAGATGGAAGCACAGTGGCAACAGAAATTGCTAGCTTCTGGGACTGTAACCCATATGTGTCTCACCATAGAGGACACGCCATGTTTGCTACAAAAAAAATTACCCCAGGAGGTCACTGGATTGGGATTACTAAAATTGCTGCCAAGCAGGCACGAAGCAATATGGATGAAAGTATCAATGCTTATGCTAGGGTGTCCATTGCCCTATTCGACGGTTTTATTTCATGTTGGAACACCAAATGGAATACCTTAATCGTAAGACCCGAGACCATTATTAACGAATTTATAGATGAAACTTGGTTGCCTTTGCTTCAAACACCCCCTTTTCCAGAATACACCTCGGGACATTCTGTAATCTCAAGGGCTTCTGCCGTAGCACTCACTGACATTTATGGAGACAACTTTTCATTTGCAGACACCACAGAAGAGGTGTATGGATTAGGCGTAAGGTCTTATAACTCATTTATTGAGGCCTCAGAAGAAGCTGCTGTGTCTAGGCTTTATGGAGGAATACATTACAGAAGAGCTATAGAAGAGGGTGTAAAACAAGGAGATGCCGTAGGTAAATTCATAGTAGAGAAGTTAAAAACCTTAAAATAAGGTATCTTAGACAAAAATAATCAACAACCAAATTATCACGTATGTTAGGAATTTTATCTTTTGTTGGGTTTACCCTTTTGGTAGCCGTAATAGCCTATTTTGCTACAAGAAAAACCAACGAACAATCTTCAGATGGCTATTTTCTTGGCGGAAGAAGTTTAACTGCTGGTGTAATTGCGGGTTCGCTATTACTAACCAACTTATCTACCGAACAGATTGTAGGACTCAATGGTTCCGCCTATGAAAGTGGTTTATCTGTAATGGCCTGGGAAACCCTTGCCGCTATAGCCATGGTAGTTACCGCTATTTTTTTATTGCCCAGATATTTAAAAGGAGGGCTTACAACAGTCCCGCAATTTTTAGCAACCCGATTTGACGTCACTACAAAAACAATTACCTCTGTGCTTTTCCTTACAGGATATGTAGTGGTTTTACTGCCTGTTATTTTATATTCCGGGTCTGTAGCCATCAGTGGGATGTTTAATATTCCAGAATTATTAGGCATTACTGAGACAGAAGCCCTATGGATTTGTGTCTGGGGTATTGGAATTATAGGAGGAATATATGCTGTATTTGGTGGTTTAAAAGCCGTTGCGGTATCTGATTCTATCAATGCCATTGGCCTTTTGATTGGAGGGCTTATGATACCTCTTTTTGGACTTATGGCTATTGGAGACGGAAATGTTTTGGACGGTCTGAGTATTTTGGTTCAAGAAAACCCCGACAAATTCAAATCCATGGGGGCTGAATCTGACCCAGTACCCTTTCACACTATTTTTACTGGGATGATGCTGGTGCAATTATTTTATTGGGGAACCAACCAACAAATCATTCAAAGGGCACTTGCAGCCAAAAACTTAGCTGAGGGTCAGAAAGGACTCATGTTAGCCGCATTTATAAAAGTATTAGGACCTTTATTGGTCGTATTACCCGGACTTATTGCCTATCATTTATTTGAAGGGGGCCTTGAAAAGGCCGATACCGCTTACCCAATGCTCGTAGCAGAAGTGCTACCTGAAGCCTTGGTTGGGTTTTTTGCCGCAGTACTTTTTGGGGCTATTTTAAGCTCCTTTAACTCTGTGCTCAATAGCTCGGTTACTCTGTTTGGTGTAGACATTTACAAACAACACATTAATCCAGAAGCCAGTGAGCTTCAAATGGTTAAAAATGGTAAACGCTTTGGGCTAATTTTAGCGATTGCTGCTATGTTTATAGCACCATTAATCGCTAATGCTGGAACCTTATTTGACTACCTTCAAGAGGTAAACGGAATTTATAGTATTCCTATCCTAACGATTATATTTGTGGGTTATACCACCAAAAGAGTTCCTGCAATAGCCGCTAAAATTGGTGTTATTTCAGGATCGCTTTTATACATCATTAGCCAGTTTATACTTCAGCCAATGGTGACAGAAAATGGGGGTACATACCCACATTATTTAGACGTCATGGCCATATTATTCTTACTTAATACGGCAATTATGTTAGTGATTGGTCAATTAAAGCCTATGGCAACTCCATACGAATTGAGTTATACCAAACAAGTAGACATCCTCCCTTTTAAATATGTCAAAGAGGTTGGAATAGCCATCTGTGTTTTGGTGATTGGCGTATACTTATACTTTGCCTAACAGCTTTAAAACCAATCAGATAATTTTTTAAAAGCGCGGCCTAAAGGCCGCGCTTTTTTTTAACGTCCTTTTAAAACATTAAGAGCATGTTCTTTTATACCTTTGCTCTATGGGTCACAAAAAAATCAGCTATTTTATTCTATTCCTACTCATTGGATGTGGTTCCGTATGGGCACAAGAAAGCACGAGTAAACGGGTGAAAATTGGTGACAATAAAAAAGAAAAATCAGGAGAAACACCTTTTAAACTACCCCCGCCAAACAGTAAAAACACTCCTGAAAAACTCTTGTATCCTATAGCGGAAACCTTAGAAAAAAACGGGATAAAAATGCTTCCTGACAGAACTTTAGTTCAAGCAGGAGCTTATTTAAAAATAGATCCTAAAATACGAGAAAAAGAAAATAAAAAAGCCAAAAATTACTTTGGTAATGTGAATTTAGGGGCTGTAAAAACAGTGTCCAAATTTGTTGGTGTGGTGTGTAGAGACCACGAATATGTAGATGGAGACCGTGTTAGAATTTACCTTAACGGCAATATTGTAGCGCAAAACCTGTTCTTAACTGCTGGCTTTCAAGGGGTGAATGTAGATCTAAAAGAAGGTATAAATACCCTAGTTTTCGAAGCATTAAACCAAGGTGCCTCTGGGCCAAACACAGCTCAGGTAGACGTATACGACGAAAAGGGAAACCTAGTACACCAAAACATCTGGAACCTTTCCACTGGAGCTAAAGCTACAATGGTACTGGTGAGAGAGTAAGAATCCTCTAATTTGTAAATCAGTAGTGACTTTTTAAGTTTCAGAAAAAGTCTATTCCCCCGGATGGTAGGTTCGCTGAGCGTCTTTTAACACGGCTTCTTTATAAAAAAGTACTTCCTTAAAATTAGCCTCGGCATAACGAGACACTTGGTCTCCAAAATGGGGCGAATTTAGATCGCCACTCTGCCCACCTGCTAAAATACTTTTTGCTTGAAGTTTTTCTCCAAAGGAGACTACTGCAACAAAACTATTCCCTCTGGTTCCGTAAATTTTCTTTGTGTTATTGGTATACCTAGCTCCATAAGCAGCCAAAGCGCCCCATCTACCTGAAGCAAAACCAATAGGGGTGCTCGGTAACGAATCATTAAATGCTTGTCTAGGATCTCCATTGAGCCTTTGGTATCTATTCACATTACCCCAAGGGATATTCCAGGTGCCAAAATCTGCATTGAGTTGCTCTAGGGTTTCCTCAAAAATAGCCAAACGCTCTTTCTCAGGAGAACTACTACCAAAATAGGTCATGAGTTCCATATCTGACATGGTAAAAGGTCGCTTTCCCTTTTGCCCATAAAGGGTACCGTAAAAATGAGCCAAAGTCATGGCTACCGAATCTTCAGAAGTTTTATAATCCCATTGCCTCAATACTTCAATGGCTGATTTCATTTCTCCATAAGGCTGTCCCCATTGATCAAATGCGCTTACTAAGCCTGGAATTAAAGCCTCAAATGCTGGTAAAAATGGATCATGAGCCAGTGTGATAAGTCCGTCCAAATCAATTTGGTTTATCTCACTGAGCAATGAAATGGCATGTACCCCTCTAAAATTTTCTTGATCTTTAGACATATAAATCGGATAATCCTCACGTTTAGGACTGTATTGTAATGCGGCCGTATAAGGGGTTGAATTACAATTTTGAAGCCAACCGTTCTTTGGATTCAATAGTAATATATTCTCTTCTACAGTATGTAATCCCTGCCAATCAGTGGCTGGATTACTTCCATCTACAGGTTGGGTAAAGTCAAAAGTCACATCTCTTTTTGGTACAAAATTTCCATGGAAATAAGCAATATTACCTTCTGAGTCTGCATAAACCGTATTATTAGATGAATTGGTTCTCAAATCCATCATTGCCTTAAAGCCTTTATAATTGTCCTGCTTTGTCCTAATAAAAGATTGTTTTAAAGCAGTAACAGGGTCCCACATCATAGCAGAAGCAACCCATTGCCCCGCTTCCATATGGGTAATTGGACCATGGTGGGTACGATATCTTGGAAAAGATTTTTCTTGAATAATTCCCAAAGAGTCTTTGAATTTTAGTCTTACTTCGGATACAGACACCTCCCTTTGCTCTGCGCCGTATTGGTAAAACAAGCCAGCTTCATTTTTTATAATGGTCTCCAAGTATTCATCCATCACGTCTGTATAAGTAGAGGTATGCATCCAACCTGTTTTCTCATTAAATCCCTGGTACACAAAAAACTGCCCCCAAGTAACTGCTCCATAAGCAGCTAAGCCTTCTTCGCTATTTACATGCACTTCTCCCCTAAAGAAAAATGAGGTATGTGGGTTAATTAAAAGCATGGCATCTCCGCTTTTTGTATGCGCTCCAGAAATGGCGATCCCATTTGATCCAGCTGGTTCCTCCTCAGATGTAGCTAGAGCAATAGCTAAGGCTTCCTCTTGTGGAAGGGCAGCATCATTTTCATAAAAGGCCCGTATCTTTTTTTCGGAAATACGTTCAATATCTCCCCCAATTGACCCTTCTGAAAAATACATAGGCATCCATGGTTCGAAATGATCAATGAGCTTAGGGTGTACCTCAGGATGTGTTTTTAAATAGAAATTTATTCCATCTGCAAAAGCCATACAAAGGGCTTTAATGTCCTCTGGAGCGTTTTCGTACATGGCTTTGGCCTCGTCTGTTGTCATAAATAATTTAGCTCTGAGGTCTGAATAAATGGCACTTTGTCCTTCCACCTCAGCCAACCTTCCAATGGCCCAAATATAATTGTCTTCTACCCGTTGAAAATCATCTTCGCACTGGGCGTATAACAAACCAAAAACAGCATCTGCGTCTGTCTTTCCATATATGTGTGGAACTCCAAATGAATCCCTAATAATAGTGGTTTGTGCAGCGTGTTTCTCTTGACGTGCTGAGGCAGTATCCAAAGGTTCAGAACAGGCGGTGAGCAAGAGGAGTATAAAAACAAAAATAAATCTCATTTCAATGGGCTTTTTAAAAGTATTAGCTATTTAATTTTAAAGAAGATAGTAGTCGTTTTTTATCTAAATCAATAGATAGAAAGGTACAAAAAAGTACCTTTACCCCATAGATCAAAAAATACAAATGACTGCAAATAAAAAAAGCCTTACAACAAAAGGCAAAAGCAAACCCAAAGTCTCTATTTTACAAGCCTTTTCAACCATTATTTGGCCCAGAAGGAAGATGGTATTTATAGGTTTATTACTGATTGTAATCAGTAAAATTGCCAGTTTTGTTGCACCTCTGTCTTTAAAAGTTTTAATGGATGAAATTATTCCCAATAAGGAATTGGACCGACTTAAAATATTAATTGCTGTAGTTATTGTAGCCATTCTGGTACAAGCCATTACTTCATTTTTACTGACAAAAATTCTCTCTGTACAAGCCCAATACCTCATTGCTGAATTGAGGGCTCAAGTGCAAAAAAAAATACTGGGGCTGCCTATTCGATTTTTTGACAACACAAAATCTGGGGCCTTAGTCTCTAGGATAATGACGGATGTAGAAGGGGTAAGAAATTTAATTGGAACAGGCCTGGTGCAATTGGTAGGTGGTACCATAACAGCCGTAGTCTCTTTAATTTTGTTGCTACAAATAAGTGTGTCTATGACCTTATTCACACTCATACCCTTGGCCATTTTCGCCATCATTGCCCTGAAGGCTTTTAAAGTAATTAGACCCATTTTTAGGGCTAGAGGAAAAATCAATGCAGAAGTAACGGGAAGGCTTACAGAAACACTTGGAGGTATTCGAGTGATTAAGGGATTTAATGCAGCAGAACAAGAGGCCTTAGTATTTGAAAAAGGGGTACATGAATTATTTGTCAATGTAAAAAAGAGCCTAACCGCTACAGCATTTATGACTTCATCTGCTACATTTTTATTAGGTCTAGCCACTACAGGTATCATGGGTATTGGCGGATACAAAATTATGATGGAAACTTTGACCTTGGGAGAATTTCTAAGTTTCACCTTCTTATTAGGACTCATGGTAGCACCTATTGTTCAAATGAGTAATATTGGAAGCCAACTTACAGAAGCTTTGGCTGGCCTAGACCGAACGGAAGAGCTTATGAATGAAGCTGGTGAAGCAGAGGATCCTTTGCGCACTATCCCACTAAAAAAGCTGCAAGGAGCCTTAAGCTTTAAAGAGGTGTCTTTTGCTTATGAAGAAGAAAAAGATGTATTGCACAGTATTAGTTTTAACGCAGCAGCTGGAGAAACTATTGCACTTGTGGGCAGTTCAGGTTCTGGAAAATCTACTATAGCTGGCTTAGTAGCCACTTTTATTAATCCCGATCAAGGAGAGATTACTATAGATGGCCACCCGCTAAGGGAAGTGACCTTAGAGAGTTATAGAAAACAATTGGGCGTTGTATTGCAAGATGAGTTTCTTTTTGAGGGGACCATTAAGGAGAATATATTATACGCCAGACCTAATGCCACGAACGAAAGTCTTTTAGAAGCAGTAAATGCAGCTTATGTCAATGAATTTACTGATCGTTTTGAAGGTGGTTTAGATACTTTAATTGGAGAAAGAGGGGTGAAATTATCTGGTGGTCAAAGACAGAGAATTGCCATTGCTAGAGCCATTTTAGCGAACCCATCTATCTTAATTTTAGATGAAGCAACTTCTAACTTAGACACAGAAAGTGAGGCACTTATTCAGAAAAGTTTAGCTACTCTCACAGAAGGCAGAACTACTTTTGTCATTGCCCACAGGTTGAGCACCATTAGGAAAGCCCATAAAATTTTAGTGATTGAGGGTGGGAAAATTGCAGAACAGGGGACTCACGACCAACTCATTGAGGCCAAAGGAAGGTATTTTGATCTTTTTACCTATCAGGCAAAAATTTAATCTGCCAATGTTGCGTTAATTGTTCCACTTTGAAAAAAGCGCATAAACTATTGCTCCATTATGCTTGGACGAGCTATTACACCTTTAGCTTAGATCAGCTATAGTACCATTTAGTTAAGACCAGTTAATCGAAATTCTTATTGCTTAAACAGTCCTAATTACTCCTCTGGAGCTAATGTAACTTCCAATCCTTCCATTGCAGCAGTAATGGGAAGTTGGCATCCCAAACGGCTATTCTCTTGTACGTGAAAAGCCTCAGACAACATAGCTTCTTCTTCCTCAGACATAGGATTCAAGTCATGTTGAGAGTTTATATAACACTGACAAGAAGCACACATGGCCATTCCACCACAAATTCCTATAGTTCCCTCTGGAGCCAACTCATAGGAGCGCACCAATTCCATAAGATTCATATTCATATCTGTAGGAGCAGTCACTTTATGGGAATGTCCAGCCCTATCTACAATGGTCACTTCAATATCTTGGGCCATACTTACTCTATTTTTTTTACAACAGCCTTAGGGGCTTCTTTTTTGGTTCCGTCAAATCCAGTAACACCTCCAACAGTGGTGTATTTCATAACATATCTTTTATCAGGAAATATACGACCATACGCACTTTGGCACATGAGCGTCGCTTCATGAAAACCACAGAGAATTAATTTTAATTTTCCTGGGTATGTATTGACATCTCCAATGGCGTAAACTCCAGGAATATTAGTCATATAATCCAAGGTATTGTCTACCACTATCGCATTTTTTTCAATTTCGAGTCCCCATGCGCCAATAGGTCCTAACTTAGGAGATAAACCAAAAAGTGGAATAAAGGCGTCTACACTTAATTCAATAGGAGCTTCTTCACCTGCTTTTTGAATAAATGCTTTATTTAATTGGGTGTCTCCCGCTAAACCAATTACCTCGGCTGGAGTAATTAAATTTATCTTGGCCGAATTTTTAAGGGCCTGCACTTTCTCTACTGAGTCTAAAGCACCTCTAAATTCAGACCTTCTATGCACCAAAGTGACCTCGCTAGCCACGTCTGCTAAAAAGATACTCCAATCTAATGCTGAATCTCCACCGCCTGCAATAAGCACTTTTTTATTTCTATAAACCTCAGGGTCTTTAATCATATAAGAAACCCCTTTGTCTTCCCATGATTCAATTCCCTCAATGGGGGGCTTTTTAGGCTCAAAACTCCCCAATCCTCCAGCAATGGCGACAACCTTAGTGTGGTGCGCTGTTCCTTTATCCGTAGTGACAATAAAACTACCATCTGACTGTTTTTCAATCTTCTCTGCCCTTTCCCCAAGGGTAAAACCTGGAGAGAACGGTTTTATTTGCTCCATGAGATTGTTCACCAAGTCTCCAGCCAGCACTTCAGGAAAGCCTGGAATATCATAAATGGGTTTTTTAGGGTACAATTCTGAAAGTTGGCCACCTGGCATTGGAAGGGCGTCTATTATATGGCACTTAAGTTGTAATAATCCCGCTTCAAACACCGCAAAAAGTCCTGTAGGTCCCGCGCCAATAATGAGTATGTCTGTCTTTATCATAGCAATTGTAAAAACGCACTGCAAAATGCAGTATTACATGTTAAAATATTCAATTTCAAAAATAGTCTTTGATGGAGTAATAGCTCATGACATTTATCAGCAAATCTTTCAGCATTAAGCAGGAAAGATCTCAAGACAATGGCACTTCAAGTAAATACCTAGTCTTCTAGATTAATCACTTGCTCAATCTGTGGAGCGTACTTTTTAATAGTGAGCTCTACCCCACTTTTTAAGGTCATTTGATTGACTGAACAGCCCACGCATGCACCCATTAAACGCACTTTAACAGTATTACCCTCTATACCCTCTAAGGCAATGTCTCCCCCATCTGATTGTAAAAAAGGCCTAATCTCTTCTAGGGCTTTCTCTACTTGTTGTAACAATACATCTGCTGTCATTGACTAAAATTTAGGTGTCTATTTTTCCTTTTAAAAGGAAAAATATTTTATTTCTTAGGCTTTACTGCAGAGCAGCCCGCCATGGTCGTTATTTTAATAGCCTCGGTTGGCGGTAAATCAGTCTGTCTAACCACCAATTCCCTCACAATATTTCTAGTAATCTCCTCAAAAGCTTCTTTTAAAGGGCCTTCTTCCTGAAGTGCGGCAGGGCGCCCAACATCTCCGGCTTCTCTAATACTTTGCACTAAAGGTACTTCTCCCAAAAAAGGAATTTTTAAGTCTGAGGCTAAATTTTGGGCCCCTTCTTTTCCAAATATATAGTACTTATTTTCTGGTAATTCTTCTGGCGTAAAGTAAGCCATGTTTTCTACCACCCCTAATACAGGTACATTTATAGCTTCTTGCATGAACATAGCAACACCTTTTCTAGCATCGGCCAAGGCCACCTCTTGAGGCGTACTCACCACAACAGCACCAGTTACTGGTAGGGATTGCATAATACTCAGATGAATGTCTCCGGTGCCCGGTGGAAGGTCTAATAATAAGAAATCTAATTCGCCCCAGTGGGCGTCAAAAATCATTTGATTCAATGCTTTAGCCGCCATAGGCCCCCTCCATATCACTGCCTGATTGGGCTGGGTAAAAAAGCCTATAGAAAGCACTTTAACGCCATAATTTTCTACAGGTTTCATCTTAGATTTCCCATCTACATTAACTGCAAGTGGTTTCTCAGAAGAAACGTCAAACATTAAAGGAATAGATGGGCCGTAAATATCTGCATCTAAAACACCTACTTTAAAACCCATTTTAGCCAGGGTCACAGCCATATTTGCTGTTACGGTAGATTTTCCAACACCCCCTTTTCCAGAGGCAATTGCCACAATATTTTGGATGCCTGGAATGGGTTTACCTTTAATTTCATTAGAAGTGGCTTTTGGCGGAGTTACTACCTTAACATTCACTGTTATTTTGGCCTTTTCATATACCTCAGAATGAATGATTTTAAGCACCTCTACCTCCGTCTTTTTACGTGCTTGTAAACTTGGATTGCCAATACTAATATCTACTGTTACCTCATCGCCAAAAATCTGGACATTAGTAACTGCACCACTCTCAACAAGGTTAACACCCTCACCAGGTGCAGATATTTTAGATAATGCCTCTAATACGGCTGCCTTTTTTATTTGCATACTACGCTTGCTTGTGACCTAAGGCCTATTTTGTTGGGGAATTACCCTAATTAAACTGATTCTAAATTACAAAGATACAGCTTATCACTCAGATTTTAAAGCCAAATTTGGGTCCCAAAAATAGCTTTCTAAGTCCACTATAGCATGCTCCTTAACTAGCACACCTTCACTCTCTAAAAGTTGCTGCATAAGATTGGTTCCGCCAAAATGGTGTTTGCCTGTAAGAAGGCCGTTTCTATTCACTACCCTGTGCGCGGGAATACTCATATCTCCGTGAGAAGCGTTCATGGCCCAACCGACAATTCTGGCAGAACCCCTACTGCCTAAATAGGCAGCTATAGCGCCATATGAAGTTACTCTGCCGTAGGGAATGAGTCGCACTACAGCGTATACTTTGTCAAAAAATGAAAGGGTCTTAGGACTATGCTTCATGGTAAATCCTAAATAAAGTCACAGAGGCCAAAAACAACATTAGTCCGGCCAATATATAATTTGCTTTGGAAGAAAAAACCCTGTTTTTCTTTTGCAATTTTTTAAAATATACCGTGTATAAATACAATACAGTAAAAGTGCCCGCAGCGGTGGCTAGCATAAAAACAAGGGTGTCTTCTAAAGTAAATGAAATCCATCCAGATGCTTTCCACATGGCATTCAGCCCACTGTAATATGGTATGCTCAATAAATTTACGGCTGCTAGAAACATCCCTTTAAAAAAACTGCTTCGTTTCTTTACTTTTAAAAAACCTGTCTTAGGCTTTTTTTGGCCTCTGGCCGACACAAAAAAGTATATTGAAAAAGCACAAAAAATACCAACGGCCACCTTCATTAAAAGGGCAATAACTTCTGGATGGCTAAATAAAAATTTAGAAATTAAAACAGCTACATACGCCTGAATTAAAACTACGATTACTACACCTAAACTAAATATATACGCGTTATTTGGCCCTTTTTCTACGCTTATTTTAGCGGCGCTCATATTTAAAAGTCCAGGAGGTACTGTTGCCATAAAAGCGGCGGAAAAAGTAACAAAAAAAAGCACTAACAAATGAGACATAAAAGACGTTTAAACGCTTAGCGCATTACCCTAAGTGCTAACTATTAATATACTAAGAAAAGCTAAAACGCAAATACGTAATGGGCTTTCCTACGGCAAGATACTGATTTTCATAGAAAGTTTGAATTCCCAATACTTCTTCAGGACTGCCTTCATTTTTATAGACATCATGATTGGCATAAGCGATTGGAAGTCCCATTCCTTGTAATAGACCTAAGGTATAGCCATGCATATATTCAGAATCAGTTTTCAAGTGAACACATCCTGAAGGGATTAAAATTTGCTTGTACTTATCCAAAAAAACAGGATTGGTCAACCGGTGTTTGGTACGCTTGTATTTTATTTGAGGATCTGGAAAAGTAATCCAAATCTCTGCCACTTCATGGGTGAAAAACAAATGCTCTACGAGTTCAATTTGGGTTCTAATAAAAGCTACATTAGGTAGCGTCTCTTCCAATGCAGTTTTAGCACCACGCCAAAATCTTGCGCCTTTTATGTCAATTCCAATAAAATTTTTATTCGGATATCGCTTAGCCAAACCTACGGTGTACTCTCCCTTGCCACAGCCCAATTCCAATACTATTGGATTGTTGTTTCCAAAAAATTGAGCCCATTGCCCCTCTTTGCCCAGGGTTTTGTTTAATACTTCTTCTCTTGAAGGCTGAAACACATTGGTAAATGTTTCATTTTCCTTGAACCTTTTTAACTTGTTTTTACTTCCCAAAGCAGTAATTATTTAAAGATTTGGCAAAGCTAAGGAAATATAAGCTGATATTGTTTTTTGTTCATTTACAACATGAAAAATGGTTCAAAAATTTTGGTAGCACCGCTCAATTGGGGATTGGGTCATGCTACGCGTTGTATTCCAATTATTAATGCAATTAAAAATCAGGGTTACGAACCTATTATTGCGTCTGACGGTGTGGCATTAAATTTATTGAGGGTTGAATTTCCAGATTTGCAATGGAGAGAGTTGCCTTCTTATCAGGTAAGTTATCCCAAAAATGGGAAGCATTTTAAATTCAAGATGATTTGGAACTCTCCTAAAATGATAAAGGCTATAAAAAATGAAAAAAAGATAGTGAAAGCCATTTGCAAAGAAATGGATATTCAAGGCATTATTTCTGACAATAGACTTGGGGTTTACTACAAAAAATTACCCTGTGTATTTATCACCCACCAACTGACCGTGCTTACTGGTAACACCACTAAATTATCCTCAAAAATTCATCGTAAAATTATTACAAAATTTAATGAGTGTTGGGTACCAGATGTCCCATGGAGTGAAAATTTATCTGGAAAATTAGGTGTGAATAAAGACGTTAATATTCCCATAAAACACTTGGGACCCCTCAGTAGACTTGAAAAATTAAACATGATTTATTGGTTTTACTTTCTGGTCCTGAACCTCAAAGGACGCTTTTAGAAGAAAAAATTCTAGAGGAACTTCACTATTTTAAAGGAAGCGTAATCTTGGTTAGGGGAATTGTAGATGAAAAGGTTCCTGTGCTAAATTTACAAGAGAAGCATATAGAAGCCCATAATTATATGGCCACTAAAGATTTAGAGCGCGCCATTAATTCTAGTGAAATGGTCTTGTCTAGATCGGGGTACACCACTATTATGGATCTAGCAAAATTAGAGAAAAAAGCCTTCTTTATTCCAACACCTGGACAATATGAACAAGAATACTTGGCGGAACGACTAGATGAAAAAGGAATTGTTCCTTGTTGTAATCAGGAGCATTTCTCTATTGGGATGCTTCAAAAAATTTCTCATTACAAGGGACTAAGTCATTTTGATTACACCGTAGATATGGGTGGCTTGTTTTCTGCCTTTTCCAAGGTAAAAGAAAACTCTGAGCCAACATCTACCACACTTTCTACATAAATCTTTTCTCCATGGGCTTCTAAGATATGCTTAACAATAGCTAGACCTAGCCCTGAACCTCCCTCTGCCCTGCTTCCACTTTTGTCTACACGAAAAAAACGCTCAAAAAGTCTAGGGATATTAGCTTTGTCTATTCCTTCTCCATTATCTGTAATGCGAACGATTACTTTGTTTTTAATCAAATTTTCAATGGATACTTCAGTGGTCCCATTTTCATGCCCGTATTTAATAGCATTCACCATAAGGTTAATCAAAACCTGTAATATTTTATCCTTGTCTGCCTTTACATATATAGGGGAATCATACACCCTGTCAAATGACATGGTAATATGTTTTTTTACAGCCCTAATTTCTAACATTTCAAAAGCTTGCTGGACCAATTCTACAATGTCAAAAGTCACCGGTACTAAATTTAAATCCCCCACTTCTAATTTGGTAATTAAATCCAGATCTTTAATAATGTAAATGAGTCTATCTACGCCTTTGGCAGCTCTTTCAAGGTATTTCTTCCTGACGTTCTTATCATTCATTGCGCCATCTAATAGCGTTAAAATGTACCCTTGAACTGTAAAAAGAGGGGTTTTTAATTCGTGAGACACATTACCTAAGTAATCCTTCCTATATTCTTCTGTAATTTTAAGGGTGTCAATTTCTACTTTTTTATTTTGTGCAAAACGCTCAATTTCTTCTGTAAGCGTTTTCATATCAGTTGTTACAGGGATATTAGTTAAAGATTTAGACTCTAATAGAGATACCTCATCATATATCTTTTTAATTCTTTGGTAAATAAACTTCTCCACTCGGAGCTGAATGACCACAAAGCAAATAAAAAAACTAAGCAATAAATAAACCATTAAAACACCCCACACTAATGAATTCACTGCTTGGAGTAGTAAACCCAAAGCCAG